>JAABUZ0100000604.1_pt1 | contig 85643 bp, 77 predicted proteins | sample 5562091 | NCBI WGS metagenome assembly JAABUZ01 (sample SAMN12813069, study PRJNA571459) | rock metagenome | isolation source: Antarctica rocks | place: Antarctica: Victoria Land, Linnaeus Terrace sud | collected 2015-12-21
AGCCGGCTGCTCTCGGGTGCCGGCGTGGGCTATCCGACCGCGGGCCCGTAGGCTGCCTCCCCCCTCCGAGCCCAGGAGCGCGATGTCCCCCGACGCCCCCAGCGCCACCGTCCCCGCCGTGCGCACGAGATCGGTCGTCGGATCGCCGACTGGCTGGGGTAGACCGCCTCGGGCGGCCAGCCACCCCCAGGCGGCCGGCCGAGGAGGTGATCGATCCCGCGGGCGGCGCCGGTGATGGCGACCACCCGGCCGTCGAGGCTGCGTGGCTGACCCGCCATGTCGTGTCCTCTCCCTGTCGATCGTCCGCTGGCCGCGGGACCATATCCCGATCCGCGCGCAGGACCCTGACCGGGTGAGACTCAAGACACATTTTGAAAACGTCGAGGTACCTCGCAATGAGTAGAGTCCTGCTCGTGTCCCGGCGCCGAGCCGACGCGGCCCACCCGCGGCCGGCGCCCTCCCCTTCCCCGCAGGCTTCGCCGCGGCGCGTCGGCGCCGCCCTGGCCGGAGCCGCCCTCCTCGCCGGAGGAGGCGGCGCCGGGGTGGCGGCCGCTGACGGGCCATCGGGACCGACCGGGCCCGCCTCGGCCCCCACGACGTCGAGCACGCAAACGCCGGCGCCCAGCGCACCCCGGCCCGGCCGGCCCCAGCGCTCGCAGGGGTCGATCACGACCACGACCACCGGCAGCTCCCCGGGCCGCGCCTCCGGCGGCTGCGCCCCCAGAGGCGCCTACCAGGGCGCCCCCCCGGCAACGGGCCATTGCGGCACGAACCCACCGGCAGCGACGACTCCCGCCGCCGTCCCGGCGAGCTCCACGCCTGCGCCCGCCCCGGTTCCGGCGCTCTCCCCGCTGGCCTCCGCCGCCGCCGCGCTGGTCCCCAACTTCTTCGTCGACAACTACCGCATCCCGCCGTTCCTGCTGCCCATCTACCAGGCCGCGGGCATCCAGTACGGAGTGCCATGGCAGGTCCTGGCCGCCATCAACGAGATCGAGACCGACTACGGGCGCAACCTCTCGGTCTCCTCCGCCGGCGCCGAGGGCTGGATGCAGTTCCTGCCCCAGAGCTGGCGGGCCTACGGCGTGGACGCCGCCCTGACCGGCCGCCGAGACCCCTACGACCCAGCCGATGCGGTCTTCGCCACGGCGCGCTACCTGCACGCGGCCGGCGCCTCTCGGGACCTTCACGGGGCGATCTTCGCCTACAACCACGCCGACTGGTACGTGGCGTCGGTCCTGGCCCGGGCGCGGCTGATCCAAGGCACGCCGAACGACCTGACGGGCGCACTCACCGGGCTGGCCCAGGGACGCTTCCCGGTCGCCGGCCCGGCCCGCTACCCCCCCATGGCCGGTGCCGCGGGCGCACCGAGCCGGCCGGAGACGGCGACCGACATCACCGGTCCGCGCGGGAGTGCGGTGGTCGCGGCCCAGGACGGGGTGATCACCGCCATGGGCGCGGGGGGGCCGCGGGGCACCTTCGTGGTACTCGAGGACGGCTCGGGCAATCGCTTCGTCTATGAGCAGATGGGCGGCCTGGCCAGCAGCTATCCGGTCCTGCGCGATGCCGGCGCGCACTCGGCCGGGGCCGAGCCGGCCAGCCTTCCGGCCGACGCGTCCCCCGCCGCCTCGGCAACCGCCGGCGACCACGCGCTCGCCCCGGCCTCCGGCTCGCCCGCCCGCTCGGCTCCCGTCGTGGTCCCCGCGGCGCCACGGGAGCGGCTGTTCGCCAATCCGCAGCGCCCCAGCGCCCTGACCGCGGGTGGTCGGGCGCAGATCGCGGTTACGCGGGCCGCCCGCACCGGTGGCGGCCGCCGGCTGGCCGGCAGCACCGACCTCGGCATCCCCCTCGACCAGCTCAGCTCGCGCGCCCTCGGGCCGGGTGCCCACGTGCTGGCCGGGACGGTGCTCGGCTCAACCGGGGCGACCCCGATGCGCTTCGCCGTGCGTCCGGCCGGCACCCGCTCCCCCCGGGTTGACCCCCGGCCGCTGCTGGACGGCTGGAGGCTGCTCGCCTCGACCGCGCTGTACCGCGTGGGCCAAGCCGCCCGGTCCACCGGGGAGCGTCTGGGCCTCGGGCAGATCCTGCTCGCCGGCCAGCCCGAGCTCGAGCGCCGGGTACTGGCGAACCGGCGCATCGACCTGTCGGCCTGCGGGCGCGCAGCGGTGGCCACGGGAGCGGTCGATCGCCGGGTGCTGGGGACGCTCGAGCTCCTCGCCGCCAGCGGCCTGGCGCCGACCGTGCGCTCGCTGCCCTGCCCGCCCGCCGCGCCCTTGGCCGAGCCGGCGCTGGCCGCCCATCCAACCGACGACACGGTCGACATCACCGCCGTCAACCGGACCCCGATCGCCGGCCACCAGGGCACCGGCTCGATCACCGACGTGACGATCCGGCGACTGCTGACCCTGCAGGGTGCTCTGAAGCCCAAGGAGATCGTGAGCCTCATGAGCTATCCGCGCACCGACGACACGCTGAGCCTTCCGGGCTATGCCCGGCGCGTACGCATCGCCTACCGACCCCAGGCGCTGATCGGCACCCCGACCCTGGCCGCCTCGCTGTCACCGGCCCAGTGGCGGCGCCTGGCCGCGCGCCTGGCCAGCCTGTCTGAGCCCGTCCTGCTGCGCGGCCCCAGCGGTGGTGCCCTGCCGGACGCGCTCCCCGGTCTCCGCCGCGGCCGCTGAGGTCGCCCGGGGCCTGGGGTACGCTGGCCGCGGCCATGCCGCACTTCGTCCACAAGGGTCACCGGGTGCGAGGCATGGTCATCGAGATGCCCGTGCTCGACAACGCGCTGATGGCCTGCGCCCTGTTCTTCACGCCGCTGATGGTGGCTCTGACCTTCGGCCAGCCCATGATGCGCATGGTGGCCCGGGCGGCCCGGGCGGTGCCCGGTGATCGCCTGCCGTTCTGGGGCGACGTCACCCTCGACGTCTTCCGTCAGGATCCGGCGCCCAGCGCCGCCGTGCTCCACGGCCTGTTCTTCGGTCGGGTGGCGCCGCACCGCGCCGAGCGGCGGACCTTCACCCAACCGACGCTGGTGATCGGCCACCATCGTGATCCCGTCCACCCGTTCTCCGACGCCGGCATGCTCGCCGCAGAGCTGCCCAACGCGCGGCTGATCGAGGCGAGCTCGCTGCTGGAGCTCCGCATGGCCCCCGAGCGGCTGACCGGGGAGATCGCCGGGTTCGTCGACGACTGCTGGTCACAGCGGCGGCGGGCGGCGCGGCGGCGGGTCGCCGCGGGAGCGTAGGGCCCTCCGGGACGAGGCCGGCCTGGCGCCGACGCCGCCCTGGTGCTCAGGCCCTGGCGCGCGACGGGATTGACCAGACGCTAACCCCGGTCGGCTACCGTTTCGCGCGTGTCGAGCCGCCAGGAGGAGAAGGAGCGCCGGCGCCGGGAGCGCCTGGAGCGCGAGCGCGAGGAGACAGCCGCCGCCGAGCGGGCTCGGCGCCTGCGCCTGGCCGGGGGCGGGGTGCTGGCCGTCGCCGCCGTTGTCGCCATCGCCGTGGTCGCGCTGGCCGGTGGAGGGGGCTCGAGCCGATCCGGCCAGCCCAAGGCGGCGACGGCAGCGGCGCGGCCCAACGTCCCGCCGCTGCCGGCGCGCAAGCTCACCGACGCCTTCGCGGCGGCCAAGGCCGCCGGCTGCGTGCTCAACACCTACCCCAGCGAGGGGCGCACGCACGTCACCACGACGATCGCCTACAAGACCAACCCACCGACGTCCGGCAACCACAACCCCGACGCAGCGGCCGACGGCGACTACTCAGGTCAACCCACCCCGGCCAAGGAGAACTACGTCCACACCCTCGAGCACGGCCGCATCGAGGTGCAGTACCGGCCCGATGCGTCCCCGGTCGAGGTCGCCCAGCTCCAGGCGCTGCTGGGCGAGAACCAGGGCTACCACATGCTCCTGCTCCAGAACAACACGAACATGCCCTACGCCGTCGCCGCGACGGCGTGGACGCACCTGTTGGGCTGCCCGACCTTCAACCCCAGCGTCTTCGATGCCCTGCGGACCTTCCGCGACCGCTATCAGGACCAGGCACCCGAGCAGCTCCGCTAGCCCACGTCCGCCCGGCGCGGGCCGGGATCGGGCGCATCGCCGGGTCCCGTTCACCTGACGGGCAGGACGATCCCTCCCGATGAAGCTCCCGGGCGCTGCCGGTGCACGGCCACGAGCACCGTCTCGCGGTGAAGCACGACCGGCGCCTGCCAGACGCCGGTCGGTCCGGTCGTCGTCCGGGCCAGCACGCGGCCCCCGTGGACACCCAGCTGCCGTACCTCGATCGGCGCCCCGGCGATGGGCACGCCGCCCGGAGCGGGACTCGCCGCCGCCCCCCGGGCCGGCTGCCCGGTCAGCGTCCCGGTCAGCGCCAGCGGCTGGCCCCGCCTGGCCACCTTCGTCGCCGGCACCAGGGTCAGGCGGGCCAGGGTGCCCTGCCGCGCGCCGACCTGGGGGCGCAGCGCCGGCAGCTGAGCGTAGAGGGCGTCGCCGGGACAATCGGTCTGGTCGACGTCTCGGTGGCCAGCCACGGGGGGGACGGTGACGTGGTGGCCGGCTCCAATCGCCGTGTAGGGGCCTCCATCGGAGCGCACGCTGACCTGCCCGGGCTCGGCCACGCCGTGCAGGGCAAGCTTCCAGGCCAGCACCTCGACGAGGGCGCGCAGCCCGGCGGCGTCCTGGCCGCCGGCTCCGAAGCTGCCCAGGTTGGCGATCCCCGAGGTTCGTGCGTTGAACCCGCCGGCCTGGGCCCCGATGACCGCAGCCTCCAGGCCACCGGCGCGGCCCTCGAAGATCTGGCCGTAGCGGTCGACGAGGAGGTTGTAGCCGATGTCGTCCCAGCCCTTGACATCGCGGTGGAACTGGGCGACGGAGAGCACCTGTCCGGCGGACTCGTGCGGGCCGTAGGCGTTGGACCCCTCCGTGTGGTGGACGACGACGGCGAGCACCACGCCGTAGCCCGGGCGGCGGCGGGGCGGAACGTGATTGCCGCCCCAGGCCGACCGCGGGATGATCGAGGGCTGACCGGGTCCGGCGGCGATCGGGCCGCCGGTCGGGGAGGCGACGGCAGCTCCAGCGCGGCGGGCGGCGTCGGCGGCGGCCGCCGTCGCGCCGGTGATGCCGAACAGCCGGAGTCCGAGCACCGGCTCGGCGGCCCGCACCTCGATGGCCCGCGCTGCCCCCGTCCACACCGGGTCACCGACGTGCGCGGCACCCCCCGCCTCGGGGTCGGCCGTGCCACCGTGGGCCACCCCCGCCGGAGCCCAGTCCCCCCACCCCCCGCCGGAGCGGCTTGCCCGCAGCTCCAGGCGGGGCCGGGAGGGAGCATCCCAGCCGAGCCCCACGAGCTCGAGCGGGGCCGGGGCGACGACGCGGGCCGGCGCCCCTGAGGGTCCGAGGTCGCCGACGTGCAGCTCAATGATGCGCGGGACGCCAGGTTCTCCCCCGGCTCCGGTGGCGTGCGCCGAGGCCACGGGCGCACGACCCAGCGCCACCCCGCCGGCGGCGCCGGCCAGGCCGCGGCGCAGCAGCGCGCGGCGGCTCAGGCGGGCGGAGGAGGGGTCTGGCGGCGGTGACTGCGACACGGTGAGGGCCAAGCGGGACAGCCAATGATGACGAACGGCACCGCTGTCGCGCCTCAGCGGGGAGCGGGCGGACCGCCGGCGACGATGTCGCGCCCGGTGGGCGCCAGCTCCGCGTCGAGCTCCAGCTGCCAGAAGTAGCGCGTGAACGTGACCCCCGCCCGGTACTCCCCCACGTGCGCCGCAATGCGCTCGCCCGCCGCCATGCGCACGATCAGCTCGGGATAGGTGCGCCCGGGCAGGGCGCCGTAGACCGGGGCCGGGAAGGCGCCTCCGAAGCGGGTGTTGACGTCGGTGATGCCCAGGCCGATCTCGCGATCGCGGAAGACCTGCACCGTGCACGGACCCCGGACCCCGAGGGCCTCGACCACGCGCTGGCCGAGGGCGGCGAGCTCGGGATCGTCGATGACCGTCCCCTTGATCGACTCGCCGCCCCGTGACTCGATCATCGTCCGGGGGATCGCATTGAGACAGTGGGCGGCGAGGTCCGACAGGCAGTCGATCGAGAACTCGGGGCCCTGCATGAGCCGCTGGACCATCACCGGCTCGTCCACGTAGCGGCAGAAGAAGCTCGCCTGCTCGGCGTCGGCCGCCGCGTGGATGGAACGCGCGCCCGATCCGCGGCGCGGCTTGACCATCACCGGGTAGGAGGCTGGCGCGGTGCCGGGGAGGACCGTGGGCGGCGAGGGCAGGCCGAGCGAACCCAACAGTTCGTGGGTCTCGTACTTGTCGAAGGTCGCCCGGGCGATCGCCGGGTCGGGAACCAGGGCGGGCAGCCGCCCATCGGCCCGCGCCCCGGCCAGCACCTCGAGGTCCAGATCGGTGAGGGGGATCACCGCGCCGACGCCGAGCTCTGCGCCGAGGGCCTCCAGCGCGGGGACGTAGGCCGGGTCGTCGAAGCGCGGCACCGACCGGCGGTGGTGGGCGGCGTACTGCGCCGGGGCCAACGGGTTGGGGTCGACCGCGACGGTGGTGGTCAGGGCCGCGAAGCAGGAGACGATGTCGTAGCGCTTGCCCACGCCGGTGAGCAATACTGCGGGCCGGTTGGGAGCGGGTGGGTCCGCCGCGGTCATCGGCCCCACCCCCCGGTCGCCCCCTTGTAGAGGCCCTCGCCGCCGACCACGAGACGGGCCGTGCGCGCCAGGATCCGGAGGTCGAGCGCCAGCGAGCGGCGCTCGACGTACTCGAGGTCGAGCTCGATGCGCCGCGACCAGGGCAGCGACGCCCGGCCGTGGACCTGGGCCCATCCGGTGATCCCGGGCCGCACGGTGAGCCGGCCCCGCTGGCGCGGCGTGTACTGCGCCACCTGGACCGGGAGGGTGGGGCGGGGACCCACGAGGGACATCTCACCGCGCACGACGTTTACCAGGTTGGGCAGCTCATCCAGCGACAGGCGGCGCAGCAGCGCGCCCACCCGCGTGATCCGGGGATCGGCCTCCTGGACCGCCAGCCCAGCGCCGACGAACTCCGCGTCGGCGATCATGGTGCGCAGCTTGATGAGATCGAACGGGCGGGCGCGCAGACCCGAGCGCCGCTGGCGAAAGAGGACGGGCCCGGGCGACTCCAGCCGGATGGCGAGGGCGGCCAGGGCCAGGAGCGGGGCGGAGAGGAGCAGCCCGACCGCCGCCCCGGTCACGTCGAGCGCCCGCTTGGCCGCCCGGTACGCCGCGCCGCCCGCGGGCTCGGGCACGACGTCCTCCACCGCGGCCGGCGGCATACCCTCGGTGACGCTCACCGGGTGCCCTCCGCCGGCTCCCAGCCCGCCTCGGTACCCCGGCGCAGCCAGTCCCACAGGCCGGCAGCCACGGAGGCCGTGGTCAGCACGTAGTAGCGCGTCAGGAGAAGCACCCGCCACGGCAGCCAGCGGGCGAGAACGGCGGCGATGAGTAGGGCGAGCTGGACGCCCAGGCAGAGGACCACGAGCCATCCCGCCCCGGCGGCGACCGCGACGGCGCATGACGCCAGGGCGAGGAGGTGCAGGAAGGGCGAGGCGTAGCGCAGCACGCGGTGGGAGAGGATCATCACGGAGTAGAGGGCGCCGTAGCCCCTGGGATCAAGCAGGCTGCCGCGCACGATGATGGCCCAGGTGTGAGCCATCATCCGCCGCTTGCGGGCGAACTCCCCCTCGAGGGAGGGCACCATCGGCTCGGTCGCCCGGGCGCGGGAGGCGTAGACGGCGCGCCAGCCGCGCTTGACCATGTTGAAGGGGAAGGAGAGGTCGTGCCCCATCACCGGGTCGACCACCAGGTAGGCCTCGCGCCGGGTGGCGTAGATCGCTCCGTTCCCGGCGGTGATCGAGGCGAGCCGCGACTCCATGGCACGCAGGGCCATCTCGTAGCGCCAGTAGGCGCCCTCCTGGTTGGCCCCCCCCGCCCCGACGAAGCGCACCTGCCCGCAGACGTAGCCGACGTCCCGGGCGGCGAACGGGGCGACCAGCTCGCGCAGGGCGTCGAGCTCCCAGGAGGCGTTGGCGTCGGAGAAGGCGACGATGTCCCCACGCGACCGGGCCACCGCGGTGTCCTGGGCGCGGATCTTGCCGCCGCGCTCCAGCTCCAGGACCCGGTCGGCTCCCGCCTCGCGCGCCAGCCGGGCTGTCGCGTCGGGCGAGCCGTCGCAGGCCACCACGACCTCAAGTCGGTCGGGTGGGTAGTGCAGCGCGCGGGCGTTGGCCACCTTGCCGGCGATCACCCCCTCCTCCTGGTAGGCGGCGATGATCAGGGAGACGGTCGGCTGTTCGCCCTCGGCCGTCGCGGCGGTCCACTGTCGTGGCGGCCCCGAGCGCCGCGCACGCACACGATCGAGCCCGAGCAGCAACGCCCCGTAGCCGAGCTGGGTGTAGACCAGCAGCCCGGCGCACAGCCAGAACAGGACCTCGGCGGGCGCTCGCATCGCGCGAGAGTCTCGCGCACGGGCTCGACGGTCCGGCCCTCGCGCCGCACTCCGCGGAGCCCTGCCTAGCCAGGGGCGAGCAGCCGCCGGTACAGCGCCAGCGTGCGTTCGGCGATCGCGTCCCAGCCGTACACCGCTACGGCCGCCCGGCGGGCGGCATCGGCCAGCGCGCGGCGCGCGGGCTCGTCACCGAGCAGGCGGCGCAGCTGCTCACCCAACGCCGCCGCATCGCCCGGGGGGACGAGCGCTGCAGCCCCGGTCGCCGCCACCTCGGGGAACCCGCCCACCGCGGTCAGCAGCAGCGGCGCGCCGAAGGCCAGGGCGGTGTACAGAACGCCGGACTGATCGATCTCCCGGTAGGCCAGCACGACGAGCTCGGCGCGGCGGAAGTAGGCGGGAATCTCCCGGTCGGTGACAAAGCGCGGAACCCAGCGCACGCCCGGGGGAGCGGCCGCCCGGAGGGGGGCGATGTCCATCTTTGGCAGCCCGACGATCCACAGCTCGGCTCCCTGCACCCCGCGCCAGGCCTCGAGCAGCACGTCGATGCCCTTGTAGGGGCGGACCAGGCCGAAGCACAGGACGACGGGGCCCTTCACACCGGCGAGCTCCTCCGGCAGCGCCACCTCGTCGCGGCGTCCGGCCAGGTGGGTGAAGGTGCCATGGGGGATCACCTCGACCCGGCCGGGGTCCAGACCCAGGGTGTCGACGAGGCGATCGCGGCCGTGGGCGGAGTGCACGACGACGGCATCCATGCGCTGATACAGCGCGCGCTGGGCGGCAAGCTGGCCGCGGCGGGGCTCGCGGGGCAGCACGTCGTGAGCGGTGAGAACGAGTGGGCGCCCACGCGGCAACAGGTGAACGTCGACGGGCTGGACGGTCAGCCACTGGAGGTGAACGATGTCCGCGCGCTGCGCGGTGCGCCGGTAGCGCAGCATGTCGGGGACGTGCTGGGCGAGCTTGGCCGCGAGACGCAGGCGCGACCCCGGCTTTCCCACCGTGCGCCGGTAGAAGTCCTCACAGACCGCGTAGCCCTCGGCCTCGGGCACCGGCCCGTAGGCAAAGCGGCTGGTGTGCAGCTGCACCTCCGCCCCGCCGGTGCGGGCCAGGGCGGCGCACAGGGCGTGGTCGTAGGGCGGCGTGTAGGCACTGGGATCGACGACGTGTACGCGCACGGCCGGGCAGTATCGCGCCGGCGCCGGCCCGCCCGTAGGGCAGAATCGGGGCGTGGAGCCCGAGGTCAGCTTCTGCGTTGTCAACACGGAGCAGCGTCGGCTGCTCATGGGCGGCCTCGACGCCATCGGCCAGGAGCGGGCCGCCCTTGACTTCCCCACCGAGCTGTTGGTGATCGACAACTTCTCCGCCGACGGGTCGGCGCAGGCCGCCCGTCGCCACCCGGCGGCCCCCGAGGTGATCGCGCTGGACCGGCGCACGGGCAAGGCGGAGTGCGATTCGCTCCTGCTCCAACGCGCGCGCGGACGCTACTGCCTGCTGCTCAACGAGGACTCCGAGCTGCTGCCCGGGGCCACCGCGACGCTGCACGCCGCCATCGACGCCCACCCCGGGGCGGCCGCCGCCGGGGCTCGGCTGCTGGCGCCCGACGGCAGCATCCAGCCCTCCGCCTGGCGCTTCCCCTCTCCGCTCGTCGCCCTGGCCGCCGCCCTCATGCTCCATCGCCGGCTGACCGTGCAGAGTCGCGGGGAGAAGGTGCGTGAGGTGGACTGGGCCCAGTCCGCCGCGCTGCTGGTCCGCCGCGCGGCGGCGGAGTCGGTGGGCTGGTTCGACCCCGACTTCTTTGTCTACTCCGACGAGGTGGACTTCTGCCGGCGCCTGCACGATGCCGGCTGGTCGGTGCTCCACGTGCCCGGAGCGGCGGCCATCCACCACGAGCAGCTCCGGCGCGGCTCGGTCCCCGAGCGGCGCATCGTCGAGCTCTCGCGCAACCGCGACCGCTACATGCGCAAGCACCACTCGGCCGCCGCCGCCGCCTGCGTCCGCTGGCTGACCGCCTGGACCTACGCCGGGCGAGCGCTGGCCGCTCTGATGCTCCCGGGCCACCAGCCACGCCGGTACTGGCGCCACGTCGTGGCCACCCTGCGCCCCGAGCGGGGCGAGGGCCTGCGGGAGGCGGCAGCGGAGCTGAACCGGGGACCCCGGCTGTAGCCGAGGCCCGCGGTCGCCGGCGCCGGGCGATCCACCACGAACGCGGCGCGGGGCGACGCGGCGCGGCGGCCCCGCGGCCCCTACCCTGGCCCGGGGGCTGCCCGCAGCCGCGCGCGCAGCATCCCCGCCCCCCGCCGGAGCCCGGCGCGCTCCCCGGGCAGCAGGAAGCCGCAGGCCCACAGCACCGCGGGCACGGCGGCCAGGACCGCCGCGCGACCCAGCAGGCCGCCCGCGCCCGTGTCGGGCAGCAGCACGTCGCCCCCACCCCACGCGGCGGCGAACACCGCCACCAGCAGGGCCAGCCGCCGCCCCTCGAAGCGTACGGGGAACAGCCGGCGGGTGAGCAGGGCCATCGCGCCGAGGTTGACCACGTAGGCCAGGCACAGCGCGATGCCGGCGCCAGCGATGCCGAGCGCCGGCACCAGGGTGAGGATCGCCACCACGTTGACGGCCAGCCCGGCGACGGCGGCCGGGAAGTTGCGCGTGGTGATGCGCGCCCGCCCGGCGATCGCCGTGAACACGAGCAAGAGCCCGTAGAGCGCCCACCCCAGTGCCACCCACGGCAGTGCCTCGTGGGCGCCGTAGAAGCTGGGCGCGGCCAACACGCGCAACACCCACCGCCCCATCAGGGCCAGGCCCACGACGACAAGACCGGTGGCCGCCACGTACCACGTGGTCACCCGCGCGTAGAGCGCCGAGGCCTCGGCGTCGGATTCGATCGAGTAGGCCAGCGGCGGCCAGGCGTACTGAAAGCCGCGCACGGCGAGGGTCACCGCCGTGGCCAGCTTCAGGGCCAGCGCGTAGCGTCCGGCGTCGGCCGGGCTCACGTGCCGGTAGAGGTAGACCCGGTCGACGACGTTGAGCGCGTAGACCGAGACGTCGGCCGGGACCGTCGGCAGCCCGAAGCGCAGCAGCTCGCCGAGGTCGTCGCGGCGCATCCCCCGACCCAGGCCGATCTGGGCCCGCTCGCGCAGGCTGAGTCCGACCAGCACAACAGCTGTGGCGCCGAAGTTGCCCAGCAGCAGTCCCCGCGCCCCCAGGTGCAGCCCGACGACCATGGTCACGCTCGCCGTGACGGTGAGGGCGACGTTGACCAGCGACGCCCGGGCGAAGGTCCGCGAGCGCTCCTCCACCCGCAGCAGGGCGTAGACGATCTCCAGGTTGGCGAAGGCCCAGAGCCCCAGGGCGGCGATGGCCATGACAACCGAGTCCCGGAAGCCGAGGACGAGCTCGGAGGCGGGGCCGGCGAACGCGACGAGCGTGAGGGCTGCACCCGTGGTCACTGCGAAGCAGAACGCCGTTGTCGTCCGGGCCAGTCGTTGACGGCGGGCGGGATCGGCGTCGAGGAAGTGAAAGCGCAGGAAGGCCTCGCCGACCCCGAGGCGCAGGACGATGGAGATCAGGATCACCCCGGTCAGCAGCAGGTCGGCCGTTCCGTAGTCCCGCGGGCTCATGGCGTGCGTGTAGAGCGGGAGGGTGAAGAGGGCGATGACCTTGGCCACCGCTTCCCCGAGCTGATAGGCGAAGCCGGCCGTGAGCAGCCGGCGGACGTAGGGCAGCACGGCGCGTGAGCCTCCCCGAGCTCAGGCCGAGGCGGGCGCCGGGTGCGCCGCAGCGCCCGCCTGCCCGCTCCCCTCCCGGGTCTTGGCCGCCCAGGCTGCGCCCGGCGCCGCAGCCAGGGCGCCGCCCACCGCCAGCAGCGCCCAGGTCGTCGGGTCCTCCAAAAAGTCGGCGTAGAGCAGCGTGTGGGCCACCAGCGCGGCGAACGCGGCAGCCACCGCCGCCCGCGCGGCGCCATGCCCCTGCTTCGCGCCCGCGCCCGCGCCCAGGAGCAGGGCGAAGGCAGCGAGGAGCAGGCCGAGGTAGACCAAGAGCCCGATCAGCCCCTGCTCGGCGCCCACGGTGATCGGGATCGTGTGCGAGGCGGCCACCGCCGTGTCGGTCCCCCCGGTCTGCGTCGGGTCCTCGACCCGCGAGGCCTCGTGCTGCGTGAACTGGGCGGCGAAGCTCGCCGATCCCCACCCGCCCAGTGGCCGCTGGGCGAAGAGATCGGCCCCACCGGAGATCAGACCGGTGCGGCCGCTGGACGCCGTGTCCAGCGCCCGGGCCCGACCCAGGTCGACGTGAACCGCGGATCCGAGGATGACGAGAAAGAGCACGCCGAGGACCAGGGCCCCAGCGCCGACGCCAACCACCCGCCGGGCCCCGAAGCGCAGGCCCGCGAGCACGGCGAGCCCAACCAGCAGCGCGACGAAGCTCGACTGCGAGAGCGTGGAGAGCATGCCCAGGAAGACCACGGCCAGGCCCGCCCCGGCGCGGGCCAGGGCTCGGGCGTCGGGCGCCCACAGCAGCGCGCTGGCCAGCAGGACCGCGACAACGCTCAGGAAGCGCCCGTAGATGTTGGGGTCATAGAAGAGGGAGTTCACCCGGTAGACGGCGCCGAACTCATCAGCGCTGCGCAGCTTGGCGTTGAGCAGCAGGTGGTGGCCGACCAGCTCGACGACGCCGACCACCACGCAGACCACCGCGATCACGGTGAGGACCGCCACGGCACGGCGCAACAACGTCTCGTCGAAGGGCACGCCGACCAGCAGGGCGGCGAGCAGGGCGAAGGGCACGTAGAAGAACACCACCTGACCGAGCGCCTTGCCGAACTGCGCCGAGTAGGCGGCCTGGACCGCGTAGAGGACGACCGCTGCCGCCAGCAGCCCGGCCAGCAGGCGCGCGCGCCGGTCGGGACCGAACGCCGCTCCGAGGCCGGGGGCCGGCCTCTCCGCTGCACCGACCATCACCTCCGAGCTCCCGGTGAACGCCGGGCCCGGTCGCCCGAGCAGCGTGGGCAGCGCCCAGGCCACCGCTCCGACGCCGATGACGACATACAGCGGTATGAGCAGGTTCGACGTCGTGCCGCCGAGCGAGACCGGGACGCGAAAGGGCAGCGCGGCAACCGCGAGGAGGGGCAGGCTCCGGGGTCGTGCGTACAGCCACCGTGCGGCCAGGGCGACGACGACGAGACCCCCCACGCCGGCGGCCACGGCGGCCGCCGGGTGATGGCGCAACGGCGACAGGGTCGAGGTGTGCCAGCGGTGACCGGCCAGCAGGACCGGAGTGCCCAGCAGGGCAGCGAGCATGGCCGCGGCGCGCATCCGCGCGCCCGGGAGCACGAGGGCGCCGGCGGCCAGCGCGGCGCAGAGGATCAGCGCCCCCTTCTCCACCCCGTCGGCAATCGAGGCCACCGGGACGGCGCCGATCACGCCGCCTCTCCGGTGGCGCCGACCGCTGTCCACGGGACGAGGGCCACGTTCGGGATGTCAGGCTCGTGGAAGGCGGCAAGCCCGCGGGGATCCAGCGCGCAGAGCGCCGCGCGGATGCTGCCGCCGTGGCAGACGACCAGGGCCGGTCCGCTGCCGCACCGCGCGACCTCGGCCAGGGCTCCGAGCACGCGAGCGGCGTGCTCGCCCAGCGACTCGCCGTCGGGGAAGCGAAAGCGCGACCCCGCGCGCCGCCACGCCGCGTAGCCGTCGGGATCCTCCTCCTCGATCTCATACCAGTACCGCCCCTCCCAGGCGCCCCGATTTCCCTCGCGCAGTCGTGGGTCGAGCCGCGGCGCCACGCCCAGGTGCGCGCCCACGATCTCCGCGGTCTCCCGGGCCCGCGAGAGGTCGGAGCTGTGCAACGCGTCGACCCGGTGGCCGGCCTCCACGCGCCGGGCCAGTTCCCGGGCCTGTGAGCGACCCGCCTCGTTGAGGGGCGTATCGCGAAAGCCCTGGATGCGAATGGGCTCCCGGTTGTCGTCGGTCTCGCCATGGCGAGCCAGGAGGATCACGAGGCCTCCGGCGCGGGTAGCAGGGTGTCCGAGCGCAGGCCCAGGCGCAGCGTCTCGAGCGAGAGGACGTCGGTGGGGGCGATGTTGCCCAGGTTGACCTCAGAGCCGAACCGGCGCAGGAGGAAGACCTGCTGCTCCTTGCGCGGAGCCTCGAAGACGAGGCGGCCCGGATCCACCTCGTGGGCGATCTCGTCGATCAGGCCCATGCGCGGCTCGCCGTCGTGTCGGTAGATCCCCACCGTTCCGGACTCGCGCGCCTCGGCGATCACCTTCCAGGCGCCGGCGGCCAGCTCCGCCCGGATCTGCTCGACCCAGCGGTACGGCGCCATGATTCGCTCGGCGTCCTTGCTTCCCACCTCGGAGAAGACGCGGAACTCCTGGGCCAGGCGCCCGATCAGCTCGAGCTTGCGCTCCGGGTCGAGATCGATGGTTCCCTCAGAGACCTCCACGTGCTCCAGCCCGAGCCCGCGCAGCCAGCTGATCAATCCGTCGACCCGGCCCTGGTGGATGGCCAGCTCCGTGAGCGTCCCGCCCAGGACGACAGGGATGCCGTGGGCGCGGTAGCGGTCGAGCTTGGCTGGGAGGTTGCCGGTGACCACGGCGGTGCCCCAGCCGAGCTTGACGATGTCGACGCTGGCTCCCGCAACCTCGACGAGACCATCGACCTCGGCCACGGACACGCCCCGGTCGATGACGTGAGTCAACCCCCGGTCACGCGGCTTGGCGCTGCGCTCGGGCAGGTCGAGGAACGCGGCCATGGCGACGCCGGCGTTGTCCCTACTGATGGGTGGCGTGATCGCCGCCGACGGTGACCACGACCTGCGCGGTCGGCCCGGCCAGGGCACGCACCCCGGAGTCGGCTGGCGTCACGGCGGTGACGGGGAGCCCGAGCGACTGAGCGACCGCTCGGGCGGCGGCGCGGTCGCCGGCGGCGTAGGCCACCTGGGTGGTGGCGAGCTGCTGGGTGGCGGCGTTGGCCGTCGGCCCGCCCCTGAAGCCGAGCTTGAGGAGCTGGTCGAGCACCTGCTTGGCCAGGCCCGGCGTCGTTGTCCCGTTGAGCACTGAGACGGTCACCGTCGAGTGGTCGACCCCGGCCGTGGGGGTTGCGCCGGCGCGGTGGTGCGCGGGTGGGGTCGCGGCGGAGCTGTCGGTGCTGGCCACCGGCGCGCCAGCGACGCGAGTGTGCGTCCCGCTTCCGTTGAGCTGGGTGATGGCGATGACCACGACGACGGCCACCAGGGCGGCAACGCCGGCCAAGAGCGCGAGCGCTCGGAGGGGAAGACGGTCGCGACCCGACCCGTTGCGGTCCGGCGCGGCGGCTTGGGTGCCGCCGCGTCCGCGCATGCCGGCCGCCGGTCGCGAGGTGGACGGCGCCCGCAGGGGGGCGGCGCCAGCTCGAGTGGTGACGGGGCGTCCGGCCGAGACCGCGGCGCGGGGATCGGTCGCCCGCTCAGCGGTCGCGGCCGCCGCGCTGCGCCCGGCCGCCGTCCCCGGTCCGGCGCCGCTCGGCGCTCCAACTTTGCTGGGCGATCCGGCGCCGCTGGGCGCTCCGGCACGCCCAGGCGACCCAGCCCCGTCAGGCGGCCCCGCGGGTCCCGGCACCGCTGGCTGCACGACGGTGGCGCCGCCGGGCGCCCGGACGGCGGCGGCGCTCCCGGCAGCAGCTGATGGCTGGGGGCCGGTCGGTGGCGCTCCGGGAGGCGACGCGCGGCCGGGGCCCGCCGGAGGCGCGACAGCCCCGGACGTCTGACCGCCCGCCGCGCTCACCGGAGTGCTCCCAGCGGCGCCGGCCGCCAATGGTCCGGCGGGCGCGGGTGGGCGCGCCGCCGCGGCGCCGCTGGCCGCGCCGCCGCCGGCCGCAGTGGCGGCTGGCGGTCCGGCCCCGGGGCGGATGGCGCTGCGGGAGCCGGTGACCCGGCGTTGAGCGGCCAGCGCCGCGTCGCGAGCTGCCCGTGCGTCGTCGCCCTCGCGCTCGGCGGCACCCGCCGCCCAGTCCCGCAGCCGCTTGATCTCGCGGGCCTGGGTGAAGTACAGGAGGGCGAGCAGGGCCAGGCCGAGGACCGAGGCCAGGCCGGCATAGCTGCCCACCTTGTCGAGCAGGGAGGTGGTGGAGACGGCGAGGGGCATGTCCGGGTGCCAGGAGTCTAGGAGGCGATCGGGGCGGTGGCGGTTCGGGCCGACGAGAGCTCCGACACCTTCGCGGCCAGGGCGGCGGCATCGCCCTCGAGCACGAGAAGGTTGATCCGGTCGAAGGTGGCCTCCAACCATGCCGGGTCCAGCGCGGGGCGCTCGGCGCGCTCGATCTTGGCCGCCGGCGTGGGTTGGCGCAGCTCGTGGGGGTTGAACAGCTCCTCGTGCAACTTCTCCCCGGGCCGGCGGCCGATCAGCTGGATGTCGATGTCCCGATAGGGCTCCAGGCCGGAGAGCCGGATCATCTGCTGGGCGAGGTCGAGGACGCCCACCGGCTCGCCCATGTCGAGCACGAAGATCTCGCCGCCGTCGGCCAGCGATGCCGCGCGGATGGTGAGCTGGACCGCCTCGGGGATGGTCATGAAGTAGCGGGTCATGGCGGGATCGGTGATCGTCACCGGGCCCCCGGCAGCGATCTGGCGCCGGAAGATGGGCACCACCGAGCCCGAGGAGCCCAGCACGTTGCCGAAGCGCACCGTCGCGTAGCGGGTCCCCGGGTAGCGCACGTCAGCCGCCTCCACCCCCCACTCGGCCAGGGCCTTGGAGGCGCCCATCACCGTCGCCGGCGAGACAGCCTTGTCGGTGGAGACCAGGACGAAGCGCCCCACCCCGTTATCCCCGGCCACCCGCGCGACGAGGCGAGTGGCGATCGCGTTGTTGCGCACCGCCTCCACCGGGTTGTCCTCCATCAGCGCGACGTGCTTGTAGGCCGCAGCGTGGAACACGACGGTGGGCCGCAGCTCGGCGAACACCTCGCGCATCCGCTCCTCCTCCTTGCAGTCGGCGAGGACGGGGACGGCCTGGCGGAAGTGGCGCTCCTCCGACAGCTCGCGCTGGATCTCGAAGAGGTTGTCCTCGGCGTGGTCGAGGAGGATCAGCCGCCGCGGCCCGACGCGGGCGATCTGACGGGCCAGCTCGGAGCCGATCGATCCGCCGGCTCCGGTGATCAGCACCGTCTCGTCGGTCAGGTACCGCCCGACACGCTCGAGCTCCATCACCACGGGCTCGCGGCCCAGGACGTCCTCGACCTGGACCGCACGGATCTGGCGCACGGCACTCCCGCCCCCCTGGAGCAGCTCGAAGACGGTCGGCAGGGTCCGGACCGGGATCCCCCGGTCGCGACAGGCCGTGACCACGCGCCCACGTAGCGACCCCGGGGCCGACGGGATGGCGATGACCACCTCGTCGGGTCGCGCCTCGTCGAGCACGCGGGGCAGTGAGTCCTTGGTGTCGCCCAGCACGCGCAGGCCGTCTACGCGCACCGAGCGCTTGCGGGGGTCATCGTCGAGGAAGCCGAGCGGGCGCAGCCCCAGTCCCGGGTTGCGCTTGATCTCGCGGGCGATCACGCGGCCCCCCTCGCCGGCGCCGACGATGAGGACGCTGCGGCCCTCCACCCGTCGGCCCGAGAGGCCGCGGAACGGGCGCTCATAGACCGCCCGCACCGCGAAGCGCACCCCGCCGAGCAGGCCCAGGCAGAGGAGCAGGTCCAGGGCGATGACCCCGGCCGGTGCGCTGAGGGCCACCTGATGGGTGAGGATCTGGTGGTGGGCGTGGCCCTCGACCTCGGTCAGCGAGTAGGGGTGGGCGAGGGCGATGTAGGCCACCCACGCGCCGACGGCCAGCACCACGGAGCGAAGCAGGACCTCGTAGTCGCGCTGACCGAAGAAGCGCCAGCCGCGCTGGTAGAGGCCGGAGAGCACGAAGATGGCCAGGCTGAAGCCGACGACGGGCGCGATGGTGGCGTCGCGCAGTGACCCGTAGCGCGCGACCACCCCGTGGTCGAAGCGCAGCTCGTAGGCGAGCAGGTAGGCGCCGGCGACCAGCAGGCCGTCGAGCGCGATCTGCGGCAGCGCGTTGCGGTGGACGGCGGGCAGGCCGCGGCGGACCGTGAGCCGGCGGCGCATTCGCGGCATTGTAGAGCCGCGGGGCGGCGGCTCGAGCTCGCGAGTTGGCGCCGTGAGCGCCCCTGTTCAGGGTCGAGGCGCAGCCAGATCCTCGACCGGTGCGCAGAGCAGGTCGGCGAGCACGGCCGGATCCCGCCGGACGCGGGCGGCGGGTGGGTGGGCGCGCGGACGCAGCTCAAACGCCGCCGGATCATCCAACGTCCCCAGCCGCCCCTCGGCGATGAGACGCTCGTCAACCGCGCCGAGGCGGCCCTCGAAGGTGGTGAGCACCGGCGTGCCCAGGGCGACCGCTTCGCGATTCATCGTCCCGCCGGCTGAGATGACGAGATCGGCCTGCGCGATGAGCGACTGCGCGTCGATCGCTGCATCGGGCACGATGAACCCACCGGCCGCCCGCAGCTGCGCCCGCTGCTCAGCGGTGCGGGGAAGCACCACGGCCTGGTGGCCCTGCAGGCGCAGCAGGATCGTCTGAAAGCGTGGGTTCTCGAAGCGGTGGTAGAGCGACACGGTGGGCGGCGTGCGCACCACGACAATCGGCTCGCCGCGGGAGAGGCCAAGCTCCTCGACGACAGCCGGGTCGGGCTCGAAGTCGGCGAGGTAGTACTCCTCCTTGAGGCCCCGATAGCGCCCGAGCTTGGCCAGGCCGGCGCCGTGGCGCCGCAGGCGATCGGGTGGGATGACGTCGGGCACCACGACGGCCGCGGCGAGTCGGCAGTTGACGGCGTGCTGCACCGAGGCCCACTCGTAGTCGAACGTCGTCGACGAGGGGATCCTCAGGGCCGCGGCGGCCACGCTGATGTCGTTGGACCCATGGCCCATGGCCAGATCGAAGTCCCGGCCGCGCGCCCAGCGCCACAGCGCGGCCGAGCGCGAGAGGAGCCCCAGCGCCTTGTCGGCCAGCCGGCCACCCCGGTGACGCCCCACCTCGGTGCAGTCGATGCCATGACGGCGACAGAGCTCGAGGGTCTGGGCGAAGTCCCGGGCGGTGACCTCCACCACATGGCCCCGGGCGCGCAACACGGCGATGACCGGACGCATGACCAGCACGTGCGGGCTGTTGGTGAGATCGACCCAGACGCGCACGGGTCACACCGTCGCCCGCACCCCGGCAACTACCTCGTCGGCCTGGGCGGAGGAGAGCACCGGGCTCATGGGGATGGCAAGGTGACTGCTGGCCGCCTCGTCAGTGCCGGGCAGCGGCGTGCTCGCATCTCGCCACGGGGCCATCGCCGGCTGGAGGTGGACGGGCGTTCGGTAGTAGGCCCGCGCACCGATGCCCCGCTGGGCCAGGCCGGCGGCCAGAGCATCGGCCTGGCGGTGGCGAATCACGAACAGATGCCACGCGGGCCGGGCCCCGGGGGTGGGCGTCGGGAGGGTCACCAGCTCGCTCAGGCCAGCGGCGACGTAGTGCTCGGCGGCCGCGCGGCGGCCATCCGCCCAGGCGTCGAGGTGGGGGAGCTGGACGCGCAGGAGGGCCGCCTGCAGCGCGTCCAACCGGGAGTTGCGCCCGACGAGCTCGTAGGTCTGCTTGTCGCGCGATCCGTGAAAGCGCAGCATCCGCACCCGGTCCGCCAGCTCAGGGTCATCGGTGACCACGGCGCCACCGTCGCCGAAGCCGCCGAGGTTCTTTGAGGGGAAGAAGGAGAAGGTCGCCGCGCGCCCCAGCGCCCCCGCCCGGCGCTCCCCGAGCCACGACCCAGCCGCCTGAGCAGCGTCCTCGACAACGGGCACACCCAGCGCCTCGACCTCGGCCACGGGCGCCACGTTGCCGAACAGGTGCACGGCCACGACCGCGCGTGTCCTCGGGCTCAGCACGGCCCGAACCGCCTCGACGGTCAGGCACCCCGTGGCTGGGTCGATGTCGCAGAACACCGGCCGCGCGCCGGTGGGGGGGATCGCCTCGGCGCTGGCGTAGAACGTGAACGACGGCACGATCACCTCGTCGCCCGGGCCGACCCCCAGGGCCTGGAGGGCGAGGGTGATCGCGTCGGTCCCGTTGGCCACCCCCACGGCCTCCGAGCGCCCCAGGTGGGCCGCCCACTCGGTCTCGAAGCCGACGACCTCCGGGCCCAGCACGTATACCCCGGACTCCAGCACGGCCCGGGCCCGCTCGGCCAGCTCCCCGCGCAACGGCTCCAGCGGCGTGGCGGTGTCAAACAGGGGGACGGCCACATACGCGACCCTAGAGCCCGAGGTCTCTACCCTCCCTCCTCGCGTGGTCGTCCTGGCCTCCATCACCGAATCGCTGGTCACCTTCGCGACCAACGTCGTCCACGACGTCGGTCTGCCCGGAGTCTTCCTGCTCATGCTGCTGGAGAGCGCGTGCATCCCCATCCCCTCGGAGGCGACGATGCTCTTCGCCGGCTTCTCGGTGTCGACCCACAACCAGACGCTGCTGGGCATCACCGCGGCGGGAGTGCTGGGCAACCTTGTCGGGTCGTGGATCGCCTACGTCGTGGGCGCCCTGGGACGGGTGGAGCTGCTCGAGCGCCACGGGCGGGTGATCCACGTCACGCCCGCGCGTCTGGCGGCGGCCGACCGCTGGTTCGCCCGCCACGGGTCGGCATCGGTGTTCGTCTGCCGGCTGCTGCCGGTCGTCCGTACCTTCATCTCCCTGCCCGCGGGTGTCGCCCGCATGCCCCTCGCCCGCTTCACCCTGCTGACCGTCGCCGGCTGCGCGCCCTTCGTCTTCGCCCTGGGCCTGATCGGCGACCAGGTCGGCAGCCGGTGGCGCAACTGGAAGGATGCGCTCGGCTACGTCGACTACGTGATGGCCGCCCTTGTCGTGGTCGGGGTGCTCTGGCTCATCGTCGCACTGCTGCGCCGCGACAGCGGCGCACCCGCGGCTGACCTCGGCTGAGTCGCGCGGATTGCGGGCCGGCCCCGATCCCGGCGGACCGCCAGCGCTGCCCCTGGCCCAGGCCGCCGCGCTCGGGCTCCTGCACGGTCCGGCCGAGCTGCTCCCGGTCTCCTCCTCCGGGCACGTGACCCTGATCCCGTGGCTGCTGGGCTGGCGCTATGGAGAGCTGGACGCCGAGCTGCGCAAGTCCTTCGAGATCGCCCTGCACGCCGGGACGGCAGCGGCGCTGCTCATCGGCCTGCGGTCGGAGGTGGGCGAGGCGGTGGTCGAGCTCGACGGTCGCCGCCTGGCCTTGATCGGGCTCTCCTTCGCACCGCCGGCGGCGCTGGGCTGGTCGCTGGAGCGCCCGATCGAGCGCCACCTGGGAACGCCGCGGTCGATCGCGGTGGGCCTGGCCGTGGGCGCGGCGGCAATGGCCGCCGCCGACCGGGCGCCACGGGAGCGCCGGCGCGCCGACGCCGGTTGGGTCGATGCCCTCTGGCTCGGGGTCGCTCAGGCCAGCGCGCTGGTGCCGGGGATCTCCCGCAACGGGGCCACCCTGGCCGCGGCCCGGGCCCGGCGCTTCCATCGCGCTGACGCCAACGAGCTCTCGCGCCACGTGGCGCTGCCCATCATCCTGGGGGCCACCGTGCTCAAGGGCGTCCGCCTGCGCCGGCGAGGGCTCGCACCGGGCATGCGCGGAGCCCTCGGGGTGGGGGCCGGGGCGGCCTTCGCCTCCACGCTCGCCTCGACCCGGGTCATCCGCCTCGTCGAGCGCGACCGCGCCCTCGGCCCGTATGCGGGCTACCGCATGGCGCTGGCCGCGCTGGTCCTCGCGCGCGGCGCCCGCGGTGCGCAGAGCTGAGCGCGCGCAACCCGGCCGCCGGGCCATCGGCGAGAATCGCCGCGTGATCGACGCCTACGCGCAGGCCGGGGTCGACTCAGCGGCGGCCGGACGCGCAGTGGCCGGCTTGGTCGAGGTGCTGCGGAGCATCGACCCCGGCCGCCCCAGCCGAGCCGTACTCGGCTCGGGTCATTACGCCAACGTCGTCCGCGTCGCGCCCAACCTCGGCATCGCCCTGTCCACCGACGGCGTGGGGTCCAAGGTCGTGCTCGCCCAGCAGCTGCGCCGGTTCGACACGGTGGGCGTCGACTGCATCGCCATGAACGTCAACGACGTCCTCTGCGTCGGCGCCGAGCCCATCGCCGTCCTCGACTACCTCGCCGTCGAGCGCGCCGATCCCGCGATCCTCCGGGAGATCGCCCTGGGCCTCAAGGTGGGCGCCGAGCTCGCCGGCGTTGAGATCCCCGGCGGGGAGCTGGCCCAGCTGCCCGAGCTCATGCGAGGTCACCCATCGCCGCTGGGCTTCGACCTCACCGCCGCGTGCGTGGGGACGGTGGCTCTCGACGCGATCGTCACGGGAGCAGCCTGCCGTCCGGGCGATGTGGTCCTCGGACTCCCATCCTGCGGACTGCACTCCAACGGGTACACCCTGGCCCGCCGGGCCCTGCTGGCCGACGGCGGCCTGACCCTCGCCGACCGTCCCCCCGAGCTGGACGGCGCCAGCGTGGGGGAGACCCTGCTGGAGCCCACGGTCATCTACGTGCGGGCCGTGCTCGACCTGCTGGCCGATCCGGCTGTCGAGGTCCATGGGCTCGCCCACATCACCTCGGGCGGCCTGCTCAACCTCCTGCGCCTGGAGGCCGACGTCGGCTACCGGATCGACGCTCCCCTGCCGCGGCCGGCGATCCTCGAGCTGGTCCAGGAGCGGGGGAGCATCGAAGAGTCCGAGATGCTCGAGGTGTTCAACTGCGGGTGCGGCTTCTGCCTCGTCGTGGCCGAGGCCGACGCATCAGCGGCGCTGGCCCGCATCGGCGCCCATCACCCGGGCAGCGCCCGGATCGGGTCGGTGGTGGATGCCGCCGGGCAGGTCCACCTGCCCGGCGCCGGGCTGGTGGGGAGGGCTGACACCGGCTTCACGCCGGCATGAGCGCCGGGGCGGGCTCAGGTCGGCCTGAGCCCCGAGTCGCGCTCGAGCGCGACTCACGGCGAAGCCGGCTCCCAGAGCGCTCCACCCGGCCCGGCGTGGACCGGCTGGGCCCGCCATTGGAGGGCGGCCTGCCAGAGGGCGGCGGCGGCGCGGGGGCCCGGCAGGCCGGAGAGCACGGCGACCTCGGGCACGGCAGCGGGCCCGTAACGCTCGAGCACCCACTCCAACGGCATGGGCGCGGGGCTCGCGGGCGAGACGCCGGCGGCGATCAACGCGGCGGACCCGTCGTTGGGGGCACGGATGGCCTCCACGAAGACGGGTTCGGCGTCGGGGGCCTCCACGAGCAGCGCGGGGAGCCGGGGAGCCCGGCCCGCGGTCAGCTCACGGCCGCGCTCGAGCTGGGCGCCGAAGCGCTCGAGGATCGCGTGGCTGCCCAGGTCGATGCGGAAGCGATCGACGTCGAGCCCCACCTCGCGGGCCACCTCGACGAAGGGGTCGGCGGAGTCCAGCCGTCGCCGCGTCACGGCGAAGCCGATCCGCAGCGCGCGCAGGTAGGAGGTCGGATCGCCCTGCTCGGCCGCGGCGCAGACGGCCAGGCAGGCCGGATGGGAGCTGCGTGGCGGAGCCTGGAGCCAGCCTCGCACATCGACGGGCATTCCGCTCGCCGCCGCGGCATCCAGCCACTCCAGCGCCATGCCCGCCGGGGCGCCAAACTCGCGCCACAGCCCGGACATGGCGACCTCCCAGCGGACCTGATCGCCCGCTTCGCGCTCGAGCCCCAGGCGCACCGGCTCGGCCGCCCAGGACCATGGGCAGGCGGGGTCGGTGAACCAGGTCGCGCGCACCATCTCGTCGCCGCTGCAAAATAGAGGGAGTCGCGTGACGCCCATGCCCCTGCCCGCCCGCGTCCCTGAACCCGTCCTCGCCCTCCCGGAGGCTCCCGTCCGGCCATGAGCACCCTGGTGGGGACGCTGTTGGACGGCCGCTACCGCCTCGAGGAGCTGATCGGCGCTGGCGGGATGTCGACGGTCTACCGCGCCCTGGACCTGACGCTGGAGCGCCAGGTGGCGATCAAGCTGATGCACCGCGAGTTCGCCGACGACTCCGACCAGCTCGAGCGCTTCCGCCGCGAGGCCCGAGCGGTGGCCCAGCTCTCCCACCCGCACATCGTCTCGGTCATCGACGCCGGCGAGGACCAGGGTCGACCCTACATCGTCTTCGAGTACATCGCTGGCCAGACCCTCAAGGCCCGCATCCGCTCGGGACAGATCCCGATTCCCGAAGCCGTCGCCTACGCCATCGAGATCGCCCGCGCCCTGGGCGCCGCCCACGCCCGCAACATCGTCCACCGCGACGTCAAGCCCCAGAACGTCCTCATCGACGCCGAGGGCTCGGCCAAGGTGACGGACTTTGGCATCGCCCGGTCGCTTGACGAAGAGGGCCTGACGGCCGACGGCCGCGTCCTGGGCACGACCGACTACGTGTCCCCCGAGCAGGCGATGGGCCAGCCCGTCACCGGCCAGTCCGATGTCTATTCCCTGGGCATCGTCCTCTGGGAGATGTTGGTGGGAAGTCCCCCCTTTCAGGGCGAGAACCAGGTCGCGGTGGCCATGAAGCACGTGCGCGAGCCGCTGCCCGACGTCCAGGTTCGCCGACCCGACGTGTCCGCCGCGCTGGGCGCGGTGGTCGAGCACGCCACCTCCAAGCGGCTGCACCGCCGCTACGCCGGAGCCGACGAGATCGAGGCCGACCTGGAGGAGGCGCTGGCCATCGAGACCGCCCGGGCCGGCCAGGTCACGGGGGAGGCGACGAGCGTCCTGCGCACCCTTCCCGGACCGGCCCGCAGCCGCCTGCCGTTGCGCCTGCGCGTGCCCACATGGGTCGCGCCCGCCCTGGCCCTCGTGCTCGTGCTCACCGGCGTGCTCGTCGTGATCATGCTGGCCGGCAGCACCCACCGCGGCACCGGGCGTCCGGCGCCGACTCCAGCGCCCCAGCGGGGAGCGCCGGCCCTGGTCGGCGTGTCCCTGGCCGCCGGCTCAGCTCACGACTATGACCCGCTCGGCGACAAGCAGGAGCACCCAGGAGAGGTCTCGGCAGCGGTCGACGACAACGCGAACACCTTCTGGTCGACCGAGACCTACCAGAGCTCGGCGCTCGCCAAGGCCGGGGTGGGGATCTACGTCGACGCGGCGCCGGACGTCCTTGCCCAGCAGCTGCGGGTCCAGACCGACACGCCCGGGTTCAGCGCCGAGGTCTACGGCGCCTCGGGCGCCCACGTGCCCGGCACCCTGCCCGATCCCGCCTGGATCAAGCTCGCCGGTCCGGTGACGGGGCGGGCCAAGACCCCCATCGACCTCGACACCGCCTCCGGGCCCCACCGGTTCTTCCTCCTGTGGATCACGCGCCTGCCGCCAGGCAAGAACTCGGCCCACGTCAACGAACTCTCCCTCTACCGGACTGGACCCGGTCAGTAGCGGAACCGTCGCTCCCGCTCATAACGCTGGCGGGCCGCCTCCGCCAGTCCGACCAGCAGCTCCGCGTAGGGAAGGCCCGATGCCTCGAACAGCCGGCTGTACACGCTGGTCTCGGTGAACCCGGGCATCGTGTTGAGCTCATTGACCAGCACGCCGGAGCCGGCGTCGGCATCGGGCTCGACGAAGAAGTCGACTCGCGCCAGCCCGCTGGCGCCCGACGCGGCGAAGGCGACGAGGGCCAGCTCACGCACGCGGCTCGCAACCTCGGGCGGGACGCGCGCCGGGACGACGAGCTCCATCCCGCCGGGCGTGTACTTGGCCTGGAAGTCGTACCAACCGCCCGCCTCACGGTCGGCCAGCACGATCTCGCCAGGCTCGGATGCCTGGGGCGGGTCGTCGCCCGCCACCGAGCACTCGACCTCCAGCCCGGTGGCCATGGCCTCCACGATGACGCGAGGGTCATGGGCGTAGGCCGCCTCGAGGGCATCGGGCAGCTCGGCGGCCTCGGTGACCCGAACGATGCCCACCGAGGAGCCCAGCCGGGCCGGCTTGACGAACACGGGCAACCTGAGGTGGTCGAGGTCGGCCTGCAGACCGGCCCGGTCCTCGCGCCAGCGCTTCAGGGGCGCCGAGGCGTGCGCCACCTGGGGGATCCCGGCCCGGGCCATCAGCGCCTTGAACACCAGCTTGTCCATGCACACCGCGGAGGCCAGCACGCCGGCGCCCACGTAGGCCACGTCAAGGCATTCGAGCAGCCCCTGGACCGTGCCATCCTCGCCGTAGAGGCCGTGCAGCACGGGGAAGACGACGTCGGCGTCAAGCAGTCCGCGGCCCGGGCAGACCTCGAGCTCCTCGTCGCCCGAGCGCCACACGCCGTCGCGTCCCACCGTGACCTCCAGGACATCGTGGCCGCCCCGCCGCAGCCCACCCGCCACCGACCGGCCCGAGGACAGGGAGACCTCGTGCTCTGAGGAGCGACCGCCGGCGAGGACCACGGCTCTCACGGGCTCGCCGGACCGGAGGCGCCGGTCGGGCCCTTGGGCGTGTACTTGCCCACCACCAGCTTGACCTGGGAGCCGGTCGGCCTCTGCCCGGTCGACTGGTGCAGCACTATCCCGTCGCGACTCTGGTCGCTCACGGGCTCCGTGGTGACCACCGGGGTCAAGCCCGCGGCGGTGATCGTCTGGCGCGCCTTCTCGACGCTGTCGCCGATCACGCTCGGGATCGCCACGGTCGGCGCGGTCGGCGGCGCCTGGGCGATGGTGATGGTCACCGTCGCCCCCTGGGCCACTGTCGTCCCGCTCCCGGGCGACTCGTCGGTCACGCTGCCCGGCGTCGAGTCCGAGCTCTGCCTGGAGATGGCGTCGACCTTGAGCCCGGCGCTCTCCAGGCTCGAGCGCGCGGCGGCCTCGGTGTCGCCGACGACGCGGGGCACAGTCACCTGCGCCGCCCCGGAGGAGACGAAGAGCGACACCGTCGAACCGGCCGGCAGCGAGGCCCCGGCGGCGGGCTCGGTCCGGGTGGCCTGGCCGGCCGGCGCGCTGGCCGAGCTCTCGCTCACCACCTGGGCGACGAGTCCTAGCTGGCGCAGGGCGCGCTCAGCGCTGGCGCGAGACTTCCCGGCGACCGGGGGGACCGCCACGTCGCCCGGGCCGTTGGAGACCGTGAGCTGGACCGTAGCGCCGTGGCTGGCCTTGGTCTGAGGCAGCGGGTCCTGGCGGATGACCTGATCGACCGGTGCCGGGTCCTTGACCCTGGTGACGGCGGCCTTGAACTTGTCGTTCTGCAGCACGGCAGAGGCGTTGCCCAGGGAGATGCCCACCACCTTGGGCACGGCGAGGAGGGCGGGGCGGGTGAGCGTGTAGATCCCGGCCACCAGCCCGATGAGGACGAGGACCGCGAGCAGGATCCAGGGCCAGCGCCGACGGCGGCCGGTGACGGGCCCGGCCGCCGGGACGGCGCCGGCCGGTACGGCCCCGGGGACCGCCAGGAGCCCGGCCGGCGGCGCGGCCGGCGGCACGGCCCAGGCCGCCGTCGCCCCCGCCGGATCGAGCAGCCCCTCACGGGCGGCCTGCAGCGCGGCGATGAACTCGTCGGCGTCGACGTAGCGCCGGGCGGGATCCTTCTCGAGGGCCCGCATGACCACGGCATCGAGCTCGGGGCCGACGGCCGGGTTGTGCACGCTGGGCGTCAGCGGCGCCTCGGTGACCTGCTTGAGGGCCACCGTCACGGCGCTGTCGCCGGAGAAGGGCGGCATCCCGGTCAGCATCTCCCAGAGGACGACGCCCACGGCATAGAGGTCCGAGGCCGCCGAGACCGCGTGTCCCTGGGCCTGCTCGGGCGAGAGGTAGAGCGCGGTGCCCATGATCGAGCCGGTCTCGGTCATGTCCGAGGCGCCGGCCCGGGCAATCCCGAAGTCGGTCACCTTCACGCGATCCTCGACGGGCTCGACGATCACGTTGTGGGGCTTGATGTCGCGGTGGATGACCCCCCGGCCGTGGGCAAAGCGGCTGGCCTTGAGGATCTGGATGGCGATCTCGATGGCCCGCGCCGGATCGAGGGCGCCCTCGGCGATGAGGAGCTGCTTGAGCGTCGGGCCCTCGAGGAACTCCATGGCGATGTAGTACGTGCCCTCCCACTCGCCGCGGTCATAGACCGATACGACGTTGGGATGCTGCAGGGCGGCAGCGCTGGACGCCTCGCGCCGAAAGCGCTCGACGAACTCCGGGTCCTGGGAGAAGCGGCGGTAGAGCAGCTTCAGCGCGACCTTGCGCCCGAGCTGCAGGTCGTCGGCCGCCCACACGTCGGCCATGCCCCCCGAGCCCACACGTTCCAGCAGCCGGTAGCGGCCGTCGACGACGGCCTCGGGAGCGACCTCGGGACTCATCCGCCGGCCGCCGGCCCCAGCAGGCGCTGGAGCACCGCCTTGGCGATCGGCCCCGCCACCGGGCCGCCGAAGGCGCTTGAGTCCTGGTTCTCCAGGGTGACGCTGATGGCCACGCGAGGGTGGTTGACCGGGGCGAAGGCGATGAACCAGACCTGGTTGCGCCCCCGGCCCACCTCGGCGGTCCCCGTCTTGCCGGCCACGCTGACGCCGCTGAGCGCCGCGGCCGTGCCGGTGCCCTCCTGGACCACCCTGGCCATCATGCCCCCCAGCTTGCCCGCCGCATCGCCGCTCATCACCGTGGACTCAGACTGCGAGGCGACGTGGCTGACGGTGCGCCCGTCGCGATCCAGGACCCGGTCGACGAGGTGGGGACGCAGGAGCCGGCCGCCGTTGGCGATCGCCGCGGCGACCATGGCCATCTGCAACGGGGTCACCGAGAGCTTGTCCTGGCCGATGCCCATCCGCCCCAGGTCGACGTAGGACGAGGTCGGCGGGATGAGCCGGCCCCGCAGTCGCTCGCCGCTGGCCGCCACCTCGTTGGCGGGCAGATCGAGCGGGGGCTGACGGTAGAAGCCGAAGCGGCGCATGTAGTCGCCCATCGTCGACCGCCCCAGGCCGACGGCCACGTTGGCCCACACGGTGTTGATCGACTGGGTCAGCGCCGTCGTCAGGTCGACGGGGCCGAAGCTCTGGTTGGCGTCGTTGGACAACGGCTGGCCCGAGAAGGTCTGGGGCGAGTTGCCGTTGACGGTGGAGCTCGGCGTGTAGCGGCCGCTGTCCAGGGCGGCGGCCGCGGTCACCGTCTTGAACGTCGAGCCGGGGGGATAGCCCGACTGGGTGGCGCGATCGACCAGCGGCGCCGTAGCGGTCTGAAGGTTCAGCCGGGAGAAGACGCCGGGGGTCCCGAGCGAGTTGGGGTCATAGCTGGGCCGGGAGGCGAGGACCAGGACCCGGCCCGTCGCGGGATCCAGGGCCACCACCGAGCCGCGGTTGCCGGCGAGCTGGTCGTAGGCGAGCCGCTGGGCGCCGGCATCCAGGGTGGTGACCACGTCGTCGCCCACCCGCCGACGACCCTGGAGCTGGTCGAGGATGCCCGAGACCGACTCGGTCTGCCCGGTCAGCGCGTCGTTGGCCGTGCGCTCCAGCGCGGCCTGGCCGATGCTGAGGTAGGAGTAGCCGACGGCGTGGGCGAAGGCCGGCCCCTGGGGGTAGTCGCGGACGTAGATGCCGCCGGGCGCCGGGTGCGAGTGGGCCAGGACGGTGTGGTGGTCGGCGGCGTAGATCGTCCCGCGCGGGACGAGCTGCGCCTCGATGAGCTGGCGACGGTTGAGCGGGTTGTCGCGCAGGCCCTGGGCGCCGAGCACCGTGTTCCACGTGGTTCCCACGATGAGGACGCCGAACAGCAGCATCACTGCCCAGAACAGGCGGACGATGGGCCGGTTCACGCTGGTCGCCTCGCGCGGTCCGACACCGACAGCAGCAGCCCGAGCACGACGAAGTTGGCAACGATCGAGGACCCGCCGTAGGAGATCCACGGCAGCGTCACGCCGGTCAGCGGGATGACCTTGGTCACGCCGCCGACGATCACGAAGACCTGGAGGGCGACCACCGTGGTCAGCCCCACGGCGAGCAGCGTCCCGAACGAGTCACGGGCCAGCAGCGCGCACTTCAGCCCCCGCTGGACGATCATCGCGTAGATCAGGATCACCGCTGTGGCGCCCGCCAGGCCCAGCTCGTTGGTGATCACCGCGTAGATCAGGTCGGTCTGCGGCGCGGGGATGATCGTGCCGCCCCCGGGCAGCTTGAGCAGCGCCTGCGCGAAGCCCGTGCCGAACAGGCCGCCGTCGGCCTGCGCGAACAGCGACTGCCCGACCTGATAGCTCCCGCCCGGACGGTTGTAGAGCGCGGGCGAGAACGGGTGTAGCCAGGCCTCGACGCGATCGCGGATGTGGGCCACGTGCGTGCCCACCAGCCACGCGCCTCCGGCGAAGAGCGCGCCGCCCACGGCGACGAAGGATGCCCGGCTGGTCGCCACGTAGAGCAGGGCGAGGAGCGCTCCGAAGAACATCAGCGACGAGCCGACGTCGTGGACGACGAGCATGATCGCCATGGCCAGGCCCCACACGGCAAGCAGCGGCCCGAAGTGCCGCAGGGGCGGCACGGTCACCCCCAGCACTCGGCGCGCGCCCAGGACGAGCACGTGACGCGTGTCGTGCAGGTAGGACGCGAGGAAGATGACCATGGCGATCTTGGTGAACTCCGTCGGCTGAAAGGAGAGCGTCCCCAGATGCACGGCGATGTAGGCACCGTTGTCGCTCTGTCCCAGGGCGCGGGGGGCCAGCAGCAGGCCGATACCGACGATGACCGCCGTGTAGCGGTAGCGCTCGAGCTTGCGGTAGTCGCGCAGCAGGACAACTGTCGCGGCGAAGGCGATGAGGCCAAGGACGAACCACTGGGCCTGCTGCCGGGCCAGGGTCTCGTTGATGCGGTAGACCATCACCAGGCCGAAGCACGACAACAGGGCCACGAGCGGGAAGAGGTAGGGATCGGCGTGGGGGAGGGTCACCCGCAGCACGATGTGGACGGCGACGCACAGCCCCAGGAAGATCGCCCCGTAGGTGAGGGACAGACTTGAGAGCATCGCCTGGCGCTGGATGAACACGGCGGCGAAGCCGCCCGTCACCAGCATCGACGCCGGGATGAGCGCCACCAGCTCGCGGTTGCGCGCGCTCACTGCCCCAGCTTTCCGGCGTCGGCCTGTCGCACCAGGCCGAAGGCGTCGGACTGTGAGCGCAGCCGGTGGTCCAGGAGTGTCGCCCGACGAGCCGCCGGGAGCTGGGCGGCGGTCACGCCGGAGCGGAACACCGTTTCGTAGAGACGGATGCCGAAGGGTCCGTCGTAGGGCAGTCCGCGGTCGACGCTGACGAATCCCTCCGCCGTCGTCGAGACGAAGTAGACACCGCGGGTGGCGATCCAGCCGCCGATGAGGACGGCGGCCAGCACGAAGGCTAAGAAGATCGCGAAGCCGAACCGCCGGCGGCGGCGTGGTCTGCCGGTCGCCGGCGCGGGTCGCGGAGGGCGTGGGTCGCGGCGGCGCACCGGCGCGGCGGCCGGCGGCGCACCCGTGCCGGACGCACCCTGGTCGCGCTCGCGGGCGGCCACCGCAGCGCGCACCTCAGCTACCGATGGGGCGTCGTCGCCAACCCGTGTCGCATCCAGCTCGGCGGTGGCCGCCGCGCCCGTCCCGCCAGAGATCTCGGCGTCCTCCACTCGGAAGAGCACGACCGACACGTTGTCGCGGCCGCCGCGGTCGTTGGCCGTCGCCACGAGGCGATCTGCCAGCTCGGGGAGCGGGCCGGCCTGGGTCATGAGCTCGGCGATAGCGGCGTCGGGAACCATCGAGGTGAGGCCGTCAGAGCAGAGCAGGAAGACGTCGCCGGGTCGCGCCGGCGCCGTCTGGGTGTCGACCTCGACCTCGGGCTCGGGGCCCAGAGCCCGGGTGATGACCGAGCGCTGCGGATGCGCCTCGGCCTCGGCTTCGGTGAGGTCGCCTCGCTGCACCCACATGCCCACCAGCGAGTGGTCGCGGGTCAGCCGCTCGAGCTTGCCGTCGCGCAGCCGGTAGGCCCGCGAGTCGCCGACGTGGGCGATGGCCACGCCCTGCTCGTCGAGGTAGGCGGCGATCAGGGTGGAGCCCATGCCGGCCCGCTCGGTGTCGGTGGCGGCCAGCTCGTGGATACGGCGATTGGCGTCGTGGGCGACCGCAGCGAGGCGCTGCTCGGCGCTGCCCTCGCCGGGCAGGGAGGCGAGTGCCTCCACCGTCAGCTCGGAGGCGACCTCGCCGGCGCGCGCGCCGCCCATGCCGTCGGCGACCGCGAACAGGGGGGCGTCTGACAGCACGGCATCCTCGTTGGAGCGGCGCTGACGTCCCCGGTCGGTGACGGCGGAGTGCTCGGCGATGCGCAGCATCAGCGCAGGTAGGAGAACTCGGAGTCGCCGATGCGCACCCGGTCCCCCTCGTGCAGCGGCTGGGGCCCGGCCACCGGCTCTCCGTTGAGGAAGGTGCCGTTGGTCGAGCCGAGGTCCTCCAGCACGGCAACGGCCCCCTCCCAGAGGATGCGAGCGTGGCGGGAGGAGGCGAACGGATCCTCGAGCTGGATCTCGGCCAGCTCTCCGCGCCCGAGCACCGCTCCCCCGGTCACGTCGAACGTCGACCCCCGCTGGAGACCGGCTGCCCGGCGGACCTCCAGACGGGGCTCACCGTCGACCTCGCGACCGGGGCCCAGGCCCCGCGAGGCATCATGCAGTCCCGTCGCGTCCTGCTCCGGCGCAGCCGCGAGATCGGTGTCCAGGGGCACTCCTGTCGTGCGCAGGTCGCGCAACGCGCTCCGCGCCACCCACAGCAGGAAGAGGTAGAGCACGAGCAGGAACCCGAACTTCAGCGCCACGGAGACGGGTTCGAGCACTAGTCGTCCACTAGCTCTGCTCGAAGCGCAGCTCGGAGGTCCCGACGGTGATCAGGTCCCCGGGGTGCAGCGGCTCCTCGCCGGCGATGACCCGCCCGTTGACCCGCACGCCATTGGTCGAGCCCAGGTCGGCAACCGTCCACGCGCCACCGCGCCGATGCACCTCGGCGTGGCGCCGCGAGGCGTTGGCGTCGGCCAGCACGACGTCGCACCCCCGGCTGCGCCCGATCACCGCGCCGCCCGGCCCCACGCGCAGCCGCCGGCCCTCGAGCACGAGCCGGGCGCTGTCGGCCGGGGGCGGCGTCGCACTGCCGACGGACTCCCGGAGCCGGCGCGCCGACGAATGGACCATGGTGCCCCCGGCCGCGGGCGGCCCCCCAAAGGCCGCGTCCTGGCCCTCAGCCGCGCCCGGCGCCCCAGCGCCAGGCTCCTCCCGGGGCGGCCGAACAGCCCGGGCGGAGATACCGAACTCGCCAAGACCCAGCCGCTCGTCGACGTGGAAGGCGATGCGGGGACGCGAGAGCAGCGCGAAGCGCTCGCGGCGGGCATGCTCGAGCAGATATCCCGACAACTCGCGCGTGAGGGCCTCCTCGTAGTCGATGAGGCGGTCATGGTCGGCGGCGGAGAGATAGACGGCGTAGTCATTGGGGACGTAGGTGCGCGAGAGAGAGGGCGCCTGGTGCTCCTCCATCTCACGCGCAAGCTTGCGCGCGATCTCGACCGGACGCACCTCGGAGCGGAAGGCACGCCCAAAGGCGCCTTCGACGAGACCGGCGATCTTCTGTTCGAGACTGCGAAGCACGCTCATCGGCCACCCGCACGGTACGGGCCATGCTATTCAAGCGCTCGCGGGCGGGCCCGTGTCGCTCCCGGGAGGGACACGGCGCTGGCCACCGGTCCGGGGACCGGCGCGTCCTCGGCCCCGGCGCCCAGCAGGCGGGCCATCGCCGCGATGAGCGCGCCGGTCGCCGCCCCGGCGACCGCGCCGCGCGGCGCGTCCTGCCCGAGCGCCCCAGCCAGCGCGGCACTCCCGCCCGCCGTCGCCAGGGCCCAGGCGCCCGTCCCAGCCAGCAACCCCGGCAGCGAGCGAGCGCGCATGGCCCAGGGCAGGGCGACAGCAGCCAGCGCCCACACCAGGCCCCCGGCAACAATGCCGGAGCTGGCCAACGGGGCGAGCGCATGGGTAACGGCGCCAGCCACCGAGCCCACCCACCGTCCAGGCGCCAGCGCAGCGCCCGGCGGCCCGGATCCCAGGTGCCTGCCGGTCTCAAGCTCGGCCAGCGCGACCCCCCACCACGCCAGCGCGCCGGCTCGGGCCCGCTCATGCCAGGCACCCATCGTCCCACCCGCGGCCCAGGCGCCCAGGGCAGGCGCCGCCCCCCCGAGGCCGAGCGCGGCCAGCCCGGCGGCGGCGGCCGGCAACGACAAGGCCGCCGGCCGGCGGGACAGCAGGGCCAGCGCCGGGGTGAGGGCCAGCGCGGCCACCACGACATCCCCCGGCATGTCCGGTGGCCCAAGGGCCGTCCACGCTCCCATGGCCAGGACAGCGGCAGTCCACGTAATCCGGGGCAGCAGGGCCAACGCACCAGCCACCACGACGAGGGCCGCCGCCAGGGGGATCCCCAGCGGCGGCGCTGGACGGACCCATGCGAGCCACACACCGGCCAGCACCACCCCACTCACTACCGTCCAGAGCCGGGGCAGGCCGCCAGCCAGGCGCCGGGCGGGCAGGCGCTCCAGCCGGCCTGGCGCGATGATGCCCCCGGCGTCGGAGAGGCGCTCCGAATACTCGGCCAAGGCCTCGGCCAGCGCCTCGAGGGTGCCCCGAGCCTCCGAAGCCGGTGCGGTCGCGCGGTCGATGGCCTCGACGAGGCCGCGGGGAAGGTCGCGGCGGCTTCGGCGCAGGGACGGCAGCGCGGAGCCCAGGCGGCGCAGCGCCGCCGCCGGACTGCCGTGGCGTGCGGGATGGGCCCCGGCCAGCGCCTCGTGCAGGACGAGGCCAAGGGCATAGAGGTCAGCGCGCCCGTCGACGCGTTGGCCCGACGCCTGCTCGGGAGCCATGTAGGCCAGGGTGCCGAGCACATCGCCGGTGCGCGTCAGCGGATCGTCGCCGACGAGGTGGGCGACCCCGAAGTCGGTGAGCTTGGCCGCGGCGGCGGCGTCGGCATCCTTCGGGACCAGGACATTCTGGGGCTTGACGTCGCGGTGGACCACCCCGTGGGCGTGGGCGTGCCGCAGGCCGTCGCACAGGGCGAGGCCGATCCGGGAGACGTCTCGATCCGACAGGGCCCCAGCGCGACCCAGCTCGGCCAGGGTGCGCCCCTCGACCAGCTCGGAGACCAGGAAGGCGCTGTCTCCGGCGTCAACGGCCTCGAACAGCCCGACGATGGCGGGATGGGACAAGCGCGCGGCCGCCGCCGCCTCGCGGGCGCCCCGGGCTCCGCGCGCTCCGCGCGAGGCGGCGCCCGGGATCACCTTGAGGGCCACGCAGCGCCCGAGTCGTTCGTCGCGGGCCCGCCAGACCTCGCCGAAGCCCCCGCGCCCCAAGCGTCGCTGCAGCCGGTAGCGACCAAGAGCCAACTCTCCGGGCGCCAGGTCGAGAGCCTCATCGACGTCCCTCGCGGGCGCGCCCACCGCGCGGGACGCCTCCCGGCCCCGAGCAGTCCGGGACGCGGTCGGCGGGCCATCCGGGCGCCGTCGCCGGCGCGTGGGCAGGGTGATGCGATCCGCGGGCACGCCGGGTGGACTTCGTCGCGCCGTGCAGGCACCCTGCCCTCGAGGGCGAATGAAGGCCCACCGGCGACCGCCGGCGCCGCACCAGCGCGGCCCAAACGCCGCGCCCGCGCCGCGTTTGACGCCGCAACCGCGGTCATACTTGCCACCCGGCACCGAGGTCAGCGAGCGAACCGTTGTCGTTCTACGAGGAGGGAGATGCGCGGCGCACGTCCGGTTCCCGGCGGACCGGTTCCCGCACGCCGACCGCGGGCGAGCAGGCGTTGCGCAACCGCCGCCTGGTGGCCGGGGGGGCCGGGCTTGTCGTCCTGCTGATCCTCGTCCTGGGCATCAAGAGCTGTGTGGACTCCGCCCGTCAGAGCGCCCTGCGCTCCTACTCGCGTGACATCGGCCGAATCGCCCAGACCTCTCACGACCAGGTTGCCGTCCCCCTCTTCGGTCTGCTGACCTCCGGCGCCCAGCCCATCGAACTGGAGAGCCGCACCGACGACCTCCGCTCCAACGCCGACGCGCTCGTGCGTCGCGCCGAGGGGCTCTCGGCCCCGAGCACCCTCACCGAGGCCCAGCGCGACCTCGTCCTCGTCCTCGTCCTGCGCCGCGACGCCATCGGACGGATCGCCGCCCAGCTCCGAGACGCTCTCTCCAGCCAGGGGGCCGCGACCGCCATCCCCCAGATCGCGGGCCAGATGGAGGCTTTCCTGGCCTCCGACGTCCTCTACTCCCAGCGCGTCGTGCCCCTGGTTCGCGTCGGCCTGGACAACGGTGGCCTAAAGGGCGAGCCGGCGCCCTCGGCCGGCGTGCGCTTCCTGGAGGATCTCGGTTGGCTGACCACCGCTTACGTCGATCAGAAGATCGGCGCCTCTCCGCTGCCGGGCAGCTCCAACCCGACGGGACCGGCGGCCCCCGGCACCCACGGACACGGGCTCACTTCGGTCTCCATCGGGGGCACCGCGCTCCAGACCGGCTCGCCCACCACGATCCCATCCGGTGCCGGCACCGACGTCACCGTGAAGTTCCAGAACCAGGGCAGCAACGACGAGAAGAACGTGGGGGTGAAGGTCACCGTGACCGGCAGCGGCGCGCCGATCGTCCTGCAGAAGTCGGTGCCCGCGACGGTGGCCGGCCAATCGGCGACGGCGGACCTGCCCTTCACCACGCCACCCCCAACGGGCGTGCCGCTCACCCTCAAGGTCGAGGTCCTCCCCGTGGCCGGCGAGAAGAACGTGTCGAACAACTCGGGCAGCTACTCGGCGATCTTCAGCAAGTGAGCAGCCGCCCAGGCTGACCTACACTCGCCGCCATGGACAGCCTCACCGGCGCCGCCGGGATCGTCGCGCTCGCCGCCGCGGCCCTCGCCGCCGGGGTCTTGGTCGGGTGCCTTGTGCTGGCCCGGCGCGTGCGCCGCCTGCGCGCAGACCAGGCGGCGGTGCTCGGCGCGGGCGAGCCGACCGACCTGGTCGGGCGCGTGGCCCTGCTCGTCGAGGCCTTCGCCGCATTGCGCGACGACGTCGACGCCGCCGCCGATGGCCTTTCGGGGAGGCTGGGAGAAGTCGAGGGGCGCCTGCACGGGAGCCTGGCCCACCGCGCGCTGGTGCGCTACGACGCCTACGGCGAGATGTCCGGTCGCCAGTCGACCTCCCTGGCCCTCCTCGACGCGTCGCGCTCGGGCGTCGTGCTGTCCTCGATCCACCACCGAGACCAGGCTCGCCTATACGTCAAGCTCGTCCAGGACGGGCGTGGGGAGCTCGAGCTCTCGCCCGAGGAGGCCAGTGCGGTGGAGGCGGCGATGGGCGACGCGTAGGGCTCGGTGGCGAGGCTGAGACGCGCGCTCCGGGACGCCGGTTCTCGTGCATCACGGCAGGACTGCTCGCTATCCTGCGGGCGCCGATGGACACGCTCGTACCACCAGGTCCAGTACGGTCTGCGCCGCTCGGTGAGCACCTGCGGCGTGGACGGGACGGTGGTCGGGTGCTCGTTCTCAACGCGACGTTCGAGCCGATCAACGTCTGCTCGGTCCGTCGGGCGACGGTACTCCTGCTCAAGGAGAAGGCGGAGCTGCTCGAGCGGGCGAGCTGGGAGCTTCGGGCCGCCTCCATCACCGTTCCCCGGCCGATGGTGATCCGGCTGGTCACCTACGTCCCCGTGCCTCGTGACGCCAGCCGGCGCAAGATCACGCGTCGGGCTGTCTTTGCCCGCGACCGCTGGACCTGTCAGTACTGCGGGTCTCGGACCAACCTCACCGTCGACCACGTGGTCCCCCGCTGCAAGGGCGGGGCGTCGAACTGGGAGAACATCGTCGCCTCCTGTGCGCCGTGCAATCGCCGCAAGGGTGACCGCTTGCTGCCCCACTCCGACATGCGCCTGCAGCGGGTGCCGCGGACACCCCAGCCCGAGGTGTTCATCCGGGTGGCCTCGCCCACCATTCCCGTGGTCTGGCGGCAGTACCTGCCCGAGGCTGCGTAGGCCGCGGCCCACGCTGACGCGCCTGGCCCAAGCACGAAGGGCGCCTCGGTCGAGGCGCCCTTCGCGTACGTCGTGTAGCTGTATGCGTTTCCGTCGTCGGCATGCTCACGCCGGGGGGACCAGCTCCGGCGCCGTCAACGGCGGTGTCCCGGTGTGGATTCCGCTGAGGCGGAACAGCTTCCGGCCTAGCGGCCGGACACCTCCAGGGTCCCGAATGAACTGTCACTCAAAGTGTGGACCACCTCCTTTCCCTGGTCCGCGCAGAGTAGCGCACGGCCACGACGGGCTCGAGGAGGCACGTGCGGGACCGAGCACCGATCGCGCAGTGGCCTCGCCGGCTCACCGGGGTCAGCCCCCGTCGGGCGGCTCCCCATCGGAGGAGGACCCGTCGGACCAGGACCCGTCGGAGGAGGGGTCCCCGGGCGGCAGGGGAGCATCCACAGCGATGACGTCCCCGTCGAGGGCACCCTCCGGCGTGGTGGCGGCGGCCTGGGCATCACCCTCGACAACGAGCGCGACGGCCGAGACCACGTCGTCCTCGCGCAGGTTCATCAGCCGCACCCCCTGCGATCCGCGGCCATAGCGGTTGATCCCGCGTACCGATGTGCGCTGGACCATCCCGTTCTGGGAGATGAAGACCAGCTCCTGATGGTCGCGGACCACGAGGGCACCGGCCAGCGCTCCCTTGCGATCGGTGAGCGCGATGGTCTTCACCCCCATCGCTCCGCGCCCCTTGACCGGATACTCCGAGATCGCCGTGCGCTTGCCGTAGCCGTTCTCGGTCAGGACAAGCAGCTCCTGGTCGTCGCGGGCGACGTCCATGGCCAAGACCGCGTTGCCGGCCTGACTCACGTTCATGCCCCGCACGCCGGCGGTGTCGCGGCCCATCGGCCGGGTCCCCGACTCGTGAAAGCGCGCAGCCTGGCCCGACCGGGAGACCATCATGATGTCGTCGTCGCCGGAGGTTCGGCGGACGGCGACGAGCTCGTCCTCGGGGCGAATCGAGATGGCGATGATGCCATCGGCCTTGATCGGCGTGTTGTACGCGCCGAACTCCGTCTTCTTGATCTGGCCCCGCCGCGTGGCAAAGACCAGATAGCGGCCCTCGGCAAAGTCCCGGGTGGAGAGGACCGATTGCACCCGCTCGCTCTCGCGCAGCGGCAGCAGGTTCACCAGTGCCCGACCCTTGGCCGTCCGCGACGCCTCAGGCAGCTCGTACACCTTGAGCCGGTACACCTTGCCGCGGTTGGTGAAGAACAGCAGGTAGTCGTGCGTGGAGCAGATGAACAGGTGCTCGATGTAGTCGTCGTCCTTCAGGTCCATGCCCGCCACCCCGACGCCGCCCCGGTGCTGCATCCGGTAGGTGGCCAGGGGCAGCGATTTGATGTAGCCCGAGTTGGTGATGGCGATCACCATCTGCTGGTCGGCGATCAGGTCCTCGATGTCCAGGTCGTCCTCGGAGTGGGTGATCTCGGTGCGCCGCTCGTCGCCGTAGGCCTCGGCGATCTCGCCCAGCTCCTCCTTGATCAACCCGTACACGCGCGCCTCGTCGCCCAGGATCTCCCGTAGCTCGCGGATGCGCTCGCGCAGGTCGTCGTACTCCTGCTGAAGCTTCTCGGCCTCCAGCGCGGTGAGCTGGGAGAGGCGCAGGGCGAGGATCGCGTCGGCCTGCACGAGGCTGAGCACGAAGCGCTCGACCAGGCCCTCTCGCGCAGACTCCCGATCACGCGAGCCACGGATCAGCTCGATGACCTCGTCGAGGTTGCCGATGGCCACCAGAAGGCCCTCGAGGATGTGCGCGCGCTCCTCGGCCTTGCGCAGCTCGAACTTGGTGCGGCGGACGATCACGTCGCGCTGGTGCTCGACGTAGTTGCCGATGATCTCCCGCAGCGACAGCGTGCGGGGCACGTTGTCCACCAGCGCCACCGTGTTGACCCCGAAGGTCTGCTGCATCGCGGTGTGCTTGTAGAGCTTGTTGAGCACCACCTTGGGGATCGCGTCGCGCTTGAGCGTGATGACGACCCGCATGCCGTGCTTGTTGGAATGATCCTCGAGCTCGGCGATCTCCGGGATGCGCTTCTCGCGGACGAGCTCAGCGATCTTCATGATCAGCCCACCGTCCCCGCCCTTCTTGACCATGTAGGGCAGCTCGGTGACCACGATCGCCTCACGGCCGTGGGACAGCGGCTCGGTGTGAGCCCGCGCCCGTACGCGGATGCGCCCGCGCCCGGTCTCGTAAGCGTCCCGGATCCCGGAGAGGCCGAGCACGACGCCCCCGGTGGGGAAGTCGGGGCCGTGCAGGTGACCCATCAAGCCAGGGACGTCGATCGACGGGTCGTCGATGTAGGCGATGGTGGCGGAGATCGCCTCCCTCAGGTTGTGCGGCGGGATGTTCGTGGCCATCCCGACGGCAATGCCCGAGGAGCCGTTGACCAGCAGGTTGGGGAACCGTGCGGGCAGCACGAGCGGCTCCTGCTTGCGCCCGTCGTAGTTGGGCTGGAAGTCGACGGTGTCGGCATCGAGATCGCGCAGCATCTCGGTCGCCAGGCGCGACAGGCGAGCCTCCGTGTAGCGCATGGCGGCGGGCGGGTCGTCGTCGAGGGATCCGAAGTTGCCCTGACCGTCGACGAGCATGCCGCGCATCGAGAAGTCCTGGGCGAGGCGGACCAGCGTGTCGTAGATGGCGCTGTCGCCGTGAGGGTGGTAGTTGCCCATCACCTCGCCGACGATGCGCGAGCACTTGGAGTACGGCCGCGTCGGGCCGAGGCCGAGCTCGTTCATCGAGAAGAGCACGCGTCGGTGCACGGGCTTGAGTCCGTCGCGCACGTCGGGCAGGGCACGACCGACGATGACCGACATCGCGTAGTCGAGATACGACGAGCGCATCTCCTGCTCGAGCGCGCGCGGCTCGACGTTGCCGCCGGAGAGCTGATCGGTGGTGGCCAACGGGCCGCCTTACCGTGGGTGGGCCGGGCGGGGGCGGGCGGGCTGCGGGGCCGCGGCTGACCGGCATGAACGCTGACGGTGAGAGGGCATCAGACGTCCAGGTTCTGGACCTGGTGGGCGTGGGCCTCGATGAACTCGCGTCGCGGCTCGACCTTGTCTCCCATGAGCATGGTGAAGATGCGGTCGGCGGCGGCGGCGTCGTCGACGGTGACCTGGGCCAGGGTCCGGGACTCGGGGTTCATCGTCGTCTCGGCGAGCTGGTCGGCGTTCATCTCCCCGAGGCCCTTGAAGCGCTGGAGGCCGACGCCGTGACGGGCGACGGCCAGCACGGCGCGCTGGAGGCCCTCGAAGGACAGCGCTGTGTCGCGCGCGTCCTTGAGGGCAATGGTGAACGGCGGGGTGCCGGCGAGCGCCACCAGCTCGCCGTGGACGCGCACGAGCTGCCGATACTCCGGCGCCGTGAAGAGGTCACGGCGCAAGGGGAGCGTGCGGGCGAGACCGCTGCGCCGCTCGACCGCGCGGATGGTGATGCAGTCCTCGTCCTGGGAGACGAGCTCGGTGAGGTAGGGCTCGGTGTCGGGGTCCTCCTGACCGACGAGCGCGATCAGCGCGTCGGCGTCGCCGACCTGCTCGTCGAGCACGCGCGACTCCTCCAGGAAGGTGATGGTGTCGCCCCCGAAGTCGCCGCGCAGCGCCGACGCCCACCCCTCGTACTGCTTGAGCAGGCGCGTGAAGCGCTGCCAGCGGCTCTCGGTCAGCCGGAACGCCCGGTCGTTGGCGTCGAGAACCTCGAAGCGCTCGAGCTTGCCGTCGAGGAGGATGCCGTGCAGCTCGGACTCGCGTTCGATGTAGCGCTCCTGGTTGCCCTGCTTGAGCTTGTAGAGCGGCGGCTTGGCGATGTAGACGTAGCCGGCGTCGATGAGCTCGGGCATCTCTCGGAACAGCAGCGTGAGCACGAGCGTGCGGATGTGCGCGCCATCGACGTCGGCGTCGGTCATGAGAATGCACTTGTGGTAGCGCGCCCGGGAGAGGTCGAAGTCGTCGCGGACCCCGGTGCCCATCGCCGTGATCAGCGCCTGGACCTCCACGTTGGCCAGCACCTTGTCGATGCGGCTCTTCTCCACGTTGAGGATCTTGCCCCGCAGCGGCAGCACCGCCTGGGTCGACCGGTCCCGGCCCTGCTTGGCCGAGCCCCCGGCGGAGTCGCCCTCGACGACGAAGATCTCGGCCAGGGCCGGATCCTTGACCGAGCAGTCGGCGAGCTTGCCGGGTAGGTGGGAGTTCTCCAGGGCCGACTTGCGTCGCGTGAGGTCACGCGCCTTGCGCGCTGCGGCTCGGGCCTGGGACGCGGAGAGGGCCTTGATGATCACCGACCTCGCCTCCTTCGGGTTCTCCTCGAGGAACTCCGCCAGCCGCGCGTTGACGATGGACTCGACGAACCCCTGCATCCCTGGGTTGCCGAGCTTGGTCTTGGTCTGGCCTTCGAACTGGGGGTCGGTCAGCTTGGCCGAGATCACTGCCGTGAGGCCCTCTCGCACGTCCTCGCCGGCGAGGTTCTCCTCCTTCTCCTTGAGCAGGCCCTTCTCCCGCGCGTAGCGGTTGAGCGTCCGCGTCAGCGCCGAGCGGAAGCCGCTCAGGTGCGTGCCGCCCTCGTGGGTGTTGATGTTGTTGGCGAACGAGAAGATCGACTCCTGGTAGGAGCCGTTCCACTGCATGGCGACCTCCACGGCGCCCTCGCCGGACTCACCGTCGAAGAAGACCACCCGGCCGATGGCATCCTTGTTCTCGTTGAGATAGGTGACGAAGTCCTCGATGCCCCCTTCGTACTGAAACTCGGTGCTCTGGCCCTCGCCCCGCTCGTCGACCAGGCTGATGCGCAGCCCACGGGTCAAGAACGCGGTCTCGCGCAACCGCTGCTCGAGGACGGTGAAGTCGACGTCGACGCTCTCGAAGATCTCGGCGTCGGGCAGAAACGTCACCGTCGTCCCGGTCTGCTCCGTCGGGGCGCCGCGCTCCAGCGATCCCTGCGGCCGGCCCCGCGCGTAGTCCTGACTCCAGCGATGCCCGTCGCGGCGCACCGTCACGTGCAGCTTCTCCGACAGGGCATTGACCACCGACACGCCAACGCCGTGCAGACCGCCCGACACCTTGTACCCACCCCCGTCACCGAACTTCCCGCCGGCGTGCAGAACGGTGAGCACGACCTCGATGGCCGGCCGCCCTTCGCCCTTGTGCATGGCGACAGGGATGCCCCGGCCGTCGTCGACGACGGTGACCGAGCCATCCGGGTGCAGCGTGACCTCGACGCTTGAGCAATGGCCCGCCAGGGCCTCGTCGACCGAGTTGTCGACCACCTCGTAGACGAGGTGGTGCAGGCCCCGTGGGCCCGTGGACCCGATGTACATGCCGGGACGCTTGCGAACCGCCTCCAAGCCCTCGAGAACCGTGATGTCCTGTGCGTCGTAGCCCCGCGGTTCGGGACGATCGGACGTGCCGTCGCTGACCAAGCAGTTCCTTTTCGATGACATTGCAACGCCCCGTCGGCGCCCTGTCCTGGGCGGGGCCGGGGCGGCAGATTGACCCCTCTGACACTAGCACATCCGGGTGGTTCGGCAGCGCTGCGAAAAGCGCGGAATCACCTGCAAAATCGCGGAAATTCCGGGTCAACCGACCCGGCAGCGCAGCCCCCGGACGGGCGCACCCTCGAGGCGCTGGTTGAGCCCATCCACGATCGACGGGCCGAGGAGGTCCAATTCATGGGCCCAGACCGCCGACGAGCAGCTCACGGTGAGCACGCCCCCCCGCTCGGCCACCGGCTGGGCCTCGCCCGCAATCGCCGCCCCCACCGCGGAGGCCCAGGCGCTCTGCACGTCGGCGAGCAGCGAGACGGGGGCGAGCTGGCCCGCCAGGGGCTCAACCGCCAGACCCACTCGTCGTGGCGCGCGGCGTCTCATGCGGCGGCCATCTCGGCCAGCACCGCCCCAGCGTCCGCAGCCAGGCGCAGGACATTGGGGCCGTCGCCGCCGGGCACGTGGGCCAGGTCGGTCGTCGCGATCACGCTCTGGCCGCCGGTGACCCGCAGCAGAGCGACAAGCCGGGCGCGGCGATCGGCGTCCAGCTCGCTCATGACGTCGTCTAAGAGCATCAGGGGCGGACGGTCGCGGGTCTCGGCGATGGCGGCGCGCTCGGCCAGCAACAGGGCGAGCAAGGCCAGGCGGCGCTGACCTTGCGAGCCATAGACGCGCAGCTCGCGACCGGCGAGGCGCAGGCCGAGCTCGTCGCGGTGGGGACCATGGCCGGTGAAGCCCCGCTCGAGGTCACCATCGATCCGCTCGGAGAGCTCGGCGGCCAGCGCCGCGGCGTCCGCCGCCCGCGACCGTGGCTGGTAGCGCAGCTCGAGGCCGCCCTCGAGTCCGATCTCGCGGCCAAGCTCGGTGGTCCTGGTCGCCACGGTGGCAACCGCGGCGGCTCGGGTGTCGCGGAGGGCGATGGCGTGGCGAGCCAGCTCGGCGTCCCAGGCAGCCAGCGAGGCGCGGCCCGCCATCCCCGTCCTGACCCGCCCCAGCAGGGCGTTGCGCTGGGCCAGCGCCCCGGCGTAGGCCACTCGGGTCATCGCCCGCGCCGGCCAGAGCCCGGCAACCAGCTGGTCGACGTGAGCCCGGCGCAGCGCCGGCCGGCCGCTCACCAGCTCGAGGCGGTCGGGAGCGAAGACGGCAACCAGGGGACGCTCGGCCAGCGTGGCGATACGGTCCACCGGCGCACCGTCGAGCGTAACCCGGCGCGAGACCCCCGGCTGCAGGCCCACGGCCAGGCAGTGCTCGCCGGTCACGTCTCGAGCGCGCACCTCGACGCGGCAGACCGGGGCCCCGAAGCGCACGAGCTCAACTGCACCCGAGGTGCGAAACGATCGACCGGTGCAGCCGAAGTACAGCGCCTCCAGCAGATTTGACTTGCCCGCCCCGTTACCGCCCGTCACCACGGTCAGGGTGGCCCCGACCGGAACGTCGACGGACGCGTAGGACCGGAAGTCGCGGAGGCTCAGGCCCGTGACGAGCACGGCGCGGCGGGTTGCCGGGCCGGCCTGGGGCCCCGGCGACGGGGGCACCAGCGGCTCATACGTTGAGCCTGATCGGCATGACGAGGTAGTGGAAGCCCGGGTCGTCGGCCGCCTCGATCAAGCCTGGGCGCAGGGGGCTTGAGAGCTTGAGTACGACGTCACCCGGAGCGACGCTCTCAAGCCCGTCGCGCAGGAACTCCGGATTGAAGCCGATCTCCAGCGGGTCTCCGTGAAACGGTATGGGGAGCGACTCGGAGGCCTCACCGACGTCAGGGGTCTGGGCCGAGACCGTCAGCTGCCCCTCCTCAAACGCCAACCGCAGGGGCGCGTTCTTCTGAGCCATCAGGCTGACTCGGCGCACCACCTCGGTGATCTCCTCCCCGCCGAGCCGCAGGTCGTGCTCAGCGCTCTCGGGCAGCAGCTGGCGATGATTGGGGAACTGGCCATCGATCAACCGTGACGAGAGGATCGTCCCGCCGGTCTGAAAGACGATCTGGTTGGCCCCAACGCCGACCGTGAGCTCGTCGGTATCGCCCTGCCCGGCAATCCGGGCGAGCTCCTGGAGGGCCCGGGCGGGCACGTTGGCTTCGAAGGCGCCCTCGAGATCAGCGTCGAGCTCCGTCCGCTTCACGCTCAGCCGATAGGAGTCGGTGGCGACCATCTCGAGCTGGCGTCCAGACGCCGAGACCAGGACACCGGTGAGCACGGGGCGGGTGTCGTCACGCGACGCAGCGCGGGCGACAGTCTCGACCGTCTCCACGAACGCCCGAGGCGGAATCGTCAGCCGAGTGTCAGCCGATGGCTCGGGGAACGGCGGGAAGTCCTCCCTCCGCAGGGTTCGCAGATGGAAGGTGGCGGCAGCCCCACGCAGCTCCACATCGTGCTCGGAAGCTCGCAGCTCGATGGCCACCTCGCTACCGGCCAGGCTACGGACGACGTCGAGCAACAGCCGGGCGGGGACGACGGTCTCGCCCGAACGCTCCACCGTCGCCGGGAGCTCGACGCGCAGCCCGACCTCCATGTCGGTGGCGCGAAGCTCCAAGCGATCACCCTCGGCCCGGAGAAGTACCCCCGACAGGGCCTGCACAGCGCTGCGGGTCGACGCGACTCGGGCAACCGTCCCCAGTTGGGCGAGGAGTCCGTTGCGGTTGAGCGTTGCCTTCATCGGACAGAGCTCCAAGAAGAGAGGTGAGTTGTAGCTGTAGGGGCTGTCAACAGAGTGGATAGTGCGGCTGGTCGGCGAAGTCTGCCAGGCCTGGCGGTCAGGCCAGCCCGTCGTGGTGGCTTCCGAGAGAGCGGCGGAGATCCTCCACGGTCTCGCGGGCCTGGGGATCAGCGCCCATGCGCTCGGTGGTCTGACGCCAGGCGTTGAGCACGGTGGTGTGGTTGCGCCCGCCGAAGCGGCGGCCGATGTCGGGCAGGCTTTGACCGGACACCTCGCGGGCCAGGTACATGGCGACATGGCGAGGCCACGCAAGGCGGACCGCTCGGCTGCGTGAGAGGAGCTCGTCTTGGGTGACGCCAAAGGCGCGCGCCGTTGCCTGTTGTGCAGCCTCGACGGGGTCACCTGTGGGGACATCCCGGCTGCGCACGCCAGCGAGGGCCTCGCGGGCGAGGTTGGCGTCGAGGGGCCGGCCGGCCAGCGAGGCGAGCGCCACGGCGCGGATGAGGGTGCCCTCGAGGAGGCGGACATCGCCGGTGTCCTCGTCGGCCAGCACCTCGAGCACGTCCGGGTCGGCCAGGGCGATGCCATCGTGGGTTGCCCGCTGACGCAGGATGCCCAGACGGGTGGGGCGATCAGGGGTGGCCAGCTCACAGACGAGCCCACGACCGAGATGCTCCCGCACGCATCCGTCGAGGCCCGAGAGCTCAGCAGGCGCTCGATCGCTGGCCACCACGACCTGGCTTCCTGTCGCCGCGAGGGCGGCGAGGGTGTGCGACAGCTCCTCCTGGGTCCGCGGCTTGCGCTGGAAGAAGTGGGTGTCGTCGATGGCCAGGAGGTCCAGCGACCGGTAGCGGGCCTTGAATCCTTCCATCGACCCGCTGCTCAGCGACCGGCGAAAGTCGCTGGCGAAGGTCTCAGCGCTGACGCAGCCGGCGGAGAGCCCTCCGCCATGGCGGGAGACGTAGTGGGCGATGGCCCCCAGGAGATGTGTCTTGCCGATCCCGGGAGGACCGCACAGCACCAGCGGGTTGTACGCCTGGGCGGGCTGTTCGGCCACGGCGAGAGCCGCCGCATGGGCCAGGCGGTTGCCTGGGCCGATGACGAAGTGCTCGAAGGTGTGCCGTGACGGCCCGAGGCCAAGGCCAGGGTTCGGCGCCTGCGGTCGCCCCGAGTCCCCCTCGGGACGGGCTGGGGGTCCAGGCCCCAGCGTTCCGGCCTCGATGACGCGGACGCCGCCCAGGTCGGTTCCGGCAACCTCCGCGAGAGCTCGATCAAGCACGCGCCCGAACCGGTCCTGCACCCAGCGGCAGGCTTCGGGGCGAGCGGCGAGGACGAGCAGGCCATCACGGCATGCGACCGGATCCAGGCCGGCGAGGTAGAGGCGGAAGGCACGCTCGGAGACCGAGGTCCGCAGCCGTGCCCGTACCTCGGGCCAGATGGCGGCGGCGGCGGCGGTCACGGGGGCGGCGGATTCCTCCAGGGCGCGGGCGATACCGGCGAGCGCCGGCGGGTCGTTGACCATATCCCGGCTCCGGCTCCCGCTCGGAGGTTCGAAGGCGCAAATCGCGGACGATTCCGGCACAGCTGGCGAACGGGTCCAGCGGCTGAGGCGACCGCCGGGCCGCGCACCGGCCCGGCGACCGCAGGCCCGGCTCACCAGTGTCCACAGGGTTGTCGAGGGCTGTGGGCAGTGACGTCGGAGAGTGAGGCTGGGGCCCACTCGTCCGCGGCCTCGACCAGGCCTATACTCGGCCGCCCGGACGGCGAACCTGCTGCCATGAAGCGCACCTATCAGCCCAAACGACGCAAGCGCGCCCGAACCCACGGCTTCCGTGCTCGGATGCGCAACCGCGCCGGGCGCGCCGTGATCAAGCGTCGACGGGCGAAGGGCCGTTCCCGCCTGACGGTCTGATGCTGACCTCCCGTCGGGGATCGGCAGATCGGTCGGCAGGATGAGTGGCGCCGGCTCGGCTCCAGCGGGGCGACGACGGCTCTCGCGCAGCGCGGAGTTCGAGCGGGTCTATCGCCACGGTCGGTCGCGGGCCAACCGCCATCTCGTGCTGCACGCCTTCCCGCGTGGGGCGCAGGCCGACGGCGCCGGCCCCCGGCTGGGTCTGTCGGTCTCGCGGCGCGTGGGGGGCGCGGTGCAACGCAACCAGGTCAAGCGGCTGTTGCGCGAGGCGTTCCGGGCTCGCAGCCAGGATCTGCTCGCCGATCACGACTACGTGGTCGTGGCTCGTCCCGAGGTGACCGGCCTGGTCGAGCGTGAGGGCCTGAGCGGCATCGCCACGGCTTTGGACGAGCTGATCGTGCCGGCGGGCGCCGGCCCCGGAGACGGCGACTCGGCATGAGCCCCCGGCGGCTGTTCACCCTGCCGATCGTGGCCTACCAGCGCGCGCTGTCCCCGGCCCTGGCGCCCCGATGTCGATACGAGCCGAGCTGCTCGCGCTACGCGGTCTCGGCCATCGAGCGGTACGGCATACTCCGGGGCGTGATTCTCGCCGGCTGGCGGGTGTTGCGCTGCAACCCGTGGAGCCACGGGGGCTTCGATCCGGTCGAGGCGCAGCGCCTGTTCCCCGCCCGCCATCCCGATCTCCCCGCCTGAGTCCCATGCCGCTCGTCCTCGCCAACATCTTCCAGCCGCTGATCGACGTCTTCGAGGCGGTCCTGAAGTTCTTCCACAACCAGGTGGGGTTCGGATGGGGGCTCTCGATCATTGCCCTGACCGTGCTGGTCCGGGCGCTGCTGATCCCGTTGACCCTCCGCCAGTTCCGCTCGATGCAGGCGCTGCAGAAGCTGCAGCCCGAGATCAAGGCGCTCCAGGCGAAGTACAAGGACGACAAGCAGCGCCTCAACCAGGAGATGATGCGCTTCTACCAGGAGAACAAGGTAAATCCTCTCGGCTCCTGCCTGCCCCTGGCCGCCCAGCTCCCGGTCTTCATCGGGCTCTTCTACATGCTGCGCAAGGACTTGCGCATCAACATCTGTCCGGAGGTCCAGGTCGGGCTCGCCCACGGCGTCACCAAGCCCTGTGGGACCGGGGTCGCCCAGGCCCACTTCCTGTTTATCAAGGACATCACCAACAGCGCCACCGGCGCCGTGCTCGTCGTCCTGATCGTGCTCTACGTCGGATCGCAGCTGCTCTCCAGCCTGCTCATGTCCACCTCCGTGGATCGCAACCAGCGGCTGCTCATGCTCGGGCTGCCGTTCTTCTTCACCTTTCTCATCATCGGCTTCCCAGCCGGCCTGATCCTCTACTGGATCACGACCAACGTGTGGACCATCTTCCAGCAGTACGTCGTCCGGCGGCGGGTCGGCCCGATGCGGCCGGCGCTCGCGGCGGTCGTGGGGGCCGATGCTGCGGCAGGGGGCGGCTCCTCTGGGGGCGGAGGCGGCTCGTCCGGAGGCGGGGGAGGCGGCGGTCTGGGTGCCCTGCTGCGCTCTGCCACCGGGCGTCAGCAGACCAACGGCAAGGCCGACGGCGCTCCGGCCGACAGCCCCCGGGAGCCGGCTGGCGCGCGCAGCGGTGGGAATGGCGACGGCTCGGGCCGCAAGCCGCCTCCGCCCCCGCGCAAGCGCAAGCAGCGCTCGGGCCGGCGCCGGTAGTGCCGACCCCCCCAGACGAGCCCGCCGGCCGGGTCCGCGAACTCGTCGAGCGCATCGTCGCGACGCTCGGCGTAAGCGGCCGCGTGGAGGTTCAGGACGACGGCGAGACGGTGCGCGCAACCGTCGGCGGGGACGACCTCGGGCTGCTCATCGGCCGCCATGGTCAGACCATCGACGCCATCCAGCACCTGGCCGTGCGTGTCGCGCGAACGGACGATGGCCCGCAAAGACGCGTCGTCGTCGACGCGTCGGGCTACCGCGACCGGCGCGAGGCGGCCCTGCACGAGGCGGCCGACCGGGCGGCGGACGAGTCGCTGCGCTGCGGACGCCCGATCGCCCTCGACGCGATGAACGCGTTCGAGCGGCGGATCGTGCACGAGTACCTGCGCGAGCGGGGCGGGGTCGACACCTACAGCGAGGGCGAGGATCCCGACCGGCGGCTCGTCGTGGCGCCACCGGCCTGAGGAAGCGGCGGGATGAGCGGCTCCGCCGGGGCGGCGAGCCCTCGAGTTGATGACTCGACAGCGCGGGCAAGCCGGCGGTCGCTCGACGCGTCTGCCGCGGGACTGTTTCACGTGGCACCTGACGGTGAAACACTCCGGGGCCCATGGCGCTGGAGATGAACGACTTCGACCAGGGCTTCCTCGTGGGGGTGCTGGTCGGAGAGGGGTCCTTCGGAGGGGATGGGCGTCAGCCGCAGGTCAGCCTGCGTATGCATGTCCGTCACGAAGCGCTGTTCCGCTGGCTCGAGCGATCGGTTCCCGGCAGCAAGCTCTACGGGCCCTATGACCACGGAGGGCGGGCCTACTTCCAGTGGATGGTCCGCGGCTCGACGCTGGTCGAAGGCCTGCTGCCCCTGCTCGAGGCCCGCATCCACCCAGAGCTCGATGGGCATTCTGCGACCCGGCTGGGCGACATGCTGGAGCGTTATCGCGAGCCGATCGAGCGCCTGCGGGCCCGTGCCCGGGCGGCGACCGGCGAGCCTGACCGGTGACCGCCCCCGGCCTGCGGGCCAGCGTCGAACGACGCCTCGTCGAGCTCGGGGCAGACCACGATCTGGCGCCCGGCGTGCTGGACCGCCTGCGGGCCATCCTTGCCCTGTTCGCCACCGACCCGGAGGCACCGACGGCGGTGCGCGACCCCCTCGCCGCCGTCGATGTCCACGTGGCCGACGCACTCAGCGCCCTCGCGCTGCCTAGCGTACAGCGGGCTCGGCGCGGTGCTGATCTGGGGTCGGGCGCCGGCGTGCCGGGCCTGGTGCTCGCCGCCGCTCGACCCGGGCTGGCCATGGCGTTGGTGGAGAGCGTGGGGCGAAAGGGCGAGTTCCTGCGCCGGGCCGTCGCCGCGGTGGGCTGCCGCGGCGTCGACGTCGTCGTCGAGCGCGCGGAGGACTGGGATGCTGGCCTGGGTGCCCACGACCTGATCTGCGCCCGCGCCCTGGCGTCGTTGCCCGTGGTGGCCGAGTACGCAGCCCCGCTGCTGACCGAGGGCGGGGAACTGGTCGCCTGGCGTGGGCGCCGCGATGCTGCCGACGAGCAGGCCGGTGCCCGTGCCGCGCTCGAGCTCGGGATGGAGCTGGTCGAGGTGCGCCGGGTGGCGCCGTTCAACGGGGCCGCCGACCACCACCTCCACGTCCTGCGCAAGGTGGCTCCGACGCCCGAGCGGTTTCCCCGGCGCGCGGGAATGGCCCGCAAGCGCCCTCTCGGAACCGGAAACGGGGTTCGCCCGCCTGCGCGGGCCGGTAGCCGCCCGGCGATGGGCTAGCGTCCCCGGTCATGTCCGTGGTCTACGCCGTCGCCAACCAGAAGGGCGGGGTCGGCAAGACGACCACCGCGGTGAACCTCGCCGCCTGCGTGGCTGAAGCGGGCTACGACACCCTTCTGGTCGACGTCGACCCCCAGTGCAACGCCACCGTCGCGCTCGGGGCCGACAAGAACCGCAGTCCGGGGATCTACGAGCTGCTGGTGGGCGAGGCCCAGGCCAGCGAGTGCATCTGGCCGACCGACGTTCCGCGGCTGGCGCTGCTGCCGGCGACGCCCGACCTGGCCGGGGCAACCATGGAGCTGCCGCGCCAGCCCGGGTCCGAGCAGCGGCTGCGCGAGGCGCTGGCGTCGGTGCGCAGGGGTCGTCCGTTCTGCTTCTTGGACTGCCCGCCCTCGCTCGGGCCCCTCACGGTCAACGCGCTGGTGGCCGCCGATCGAGTGATCGTCCCCGTGCAGACCGAGTACTTCGCCCTTGAAGGCCTCGCCGGCCTGCTGGACACGCTCGGTTTGATCCAGCGCGAGGTCAATCCTCGCCTCACCGTCGCCGGAATGCTGCTGACCATGCACGATGGGCGCACCCGCTTGGCCCAGGACGTCGAGCGCGAGGTGCGCGAGCACTTCCCCGAGCTCGTCTTCCAGACCGTCATCCCCCGCAACGTCAGGGTGGGCGAGGCTCCGAGCTTCGGGCGCCCGGTCATTCACCACGATCCGCATTGCGCGGGCAGCGACGCCTACTTCGAGCTGGCCAAGGAGGTGGCCGCCCGTGGCTGAGCGGCGGGGCATGGGGCGCGGCCTGGCGGCCATCCTGGCCACGGGCGCTGACCGGCCCGGAGGCGAGGAGCTGCGCCGCGTCCCGCTCGAGCTCATCGACGTCAACCCGGCCCAGCCCCGCCGCCGCTTCGACCCGGAGGCGCTGGAAGCCTTGGCCGCCTCACTCCGGGCGCGCGGGATCCTGCAGCCGGTGCTCGTCCGCCCGGTGGCCGGCGGCCACTACGAGCTGATCGCCGGCGAGCGCCGCTGGCGGGCAGCGCGGATGGCCGGCCTGGAGGAGATCCCGGCCATCGTCCGCAACGGTCAGGATGCCGAGACGCTCGAGCTGGCCCTGATCGAGAACATGGCCCGTGAGGACCTCAACCCGGTGGAGGAGGCCCGGGCCTGCGCCGCCCTCGTTGAGGAGCTCGGCCTCACCCACGAGGAGGTCGCCCGCCGGGTGGGCCGCGGCCGCGTTGCGGTCTCCAACCTGATCCGTCTGCTCGACCTCCCTGACGAGGCCCTGGCCTTGCTCGAGGAGGGGTTGCTCGCCGAGGGGCACGGGCGGGCGGTGCTCGGCGCGGCCGATCACGGCGACCGCCGACGCCTGGCTCGCGAGGCTGCCGCCGAGGCGCTGACCGTGCGCGAGCTGGAAGCCCGCGTCCGCGCCCTCTCCGGTCCACCGAGCGGCGAGGCGCGCACCCGCGCGCGGCGGGCCGTGTCCCACCCCGAGCTCGACCAGGCCGCCGCGGGGGTGGCCGACGCCCTCGAAGGAGCGCTGGGTACTGAGGTTCGGGTGCGGGCCAGCGGACGGGGTCTGCGGGTGGAGATCCACTTCGAGAGCGTCGAGCAGGCGCGTAGCCTGGCCGAGCGGCTGAGGCTGGGCGGGGAGGGGCATTGAGCGTCCGATCAGCTCTCCGCAGGCCGGCGACGCGGGTCGGGCGGACGGGTGCGGGGCCCTGCGATGAGCCGGACTAGTCTAGTGGTAATGCCACGTCGGACGAACGGCCGGGACTACAATCCGGCGTCGCCGGGCGATTAGCTCAGTCGGTTAGAGCGCTTCTCTGATAAGGAAGAGGTCCCAGGTTCGAGTCCTGGATCGCCCACTGGACGAACCGCTTGGAGTCGGCCCTCATCGCACCAATGTCCGGGCAGGCTGTCGTCTTCGAGGCCCACGAGGTAGACAGTCGGCCACTCGAGGCCCTTCGTCTTGTGCAGCGTGGCGACCTTGATGCCACCTCCGGCAGTCGGCGGACGTCCGCCCCCACCGAGCACGAGATCGGCGAGGAGGTCGTCGAGGGTGAACTCGGGATCGTGGGCCTCAAAGTCCGCCACGGCGGTGACCATAGGGTCCAGGGGGCGCGCCGCGGCGGCGTCGGCCACCGAGACCGCACGACGGACTTGCTCGGCGATGTCTACGAGTCGTGACCCGGCGAACGCGAGCACACGGACTTTGATGAGTTCGCCTGCCACGAACAAACGCAAATCACGGTCTAACCCAGACCGCTCGATGCGTGAAGGGGAGCCGGTTGGTTACCGGCCGCAACGTGGGCTCGTTCAGAGTTTGACCGGCCGCAGACCCGGACGATCTCGCCGATCCCGGTCGGCGAGACGAACGGGCCGCCGTTGTCGAACTGGATGCACCTGGGCACGCCGTGGCAGCCCTGCGTGGTGGGAAGCCGCGTCGATCTGGTTGAGCGCATGGAAGCGCACCCGCCGTGCAGGCGGCGTGGGCCGACGAAGGTCGACGTGGCCCGGTCGTCTGACGGCCGGTGGCGGGTAGGGAATGCCCTTGCTTGCTCGTCGACGGGGGCCGTGCCCGCCGCGTGGCGCCAACACGCTCCAGGACCCGCCTCGATCGTGCGCTCGGGCGGCACCAACGCGCCGCTTGGAAAGCTCCCACGCGACGGTGGCGCACCGACCTGCGCAGCGGGTTCTCCTCCAAGCGAGCGGGCGCCTCGAGCACTTGCGCCTCGATGTCACCTGAAAGTCGTTGGACGGACGCGGCGCATCGCCCCCGACCACCCGCAGGTTCAGCGGCGCCGCCGGCGCCGTGTTATCCACCATCACCGTCTGGGGCGCAGAGGCGGTCTCGTTTACGTCGGTCGCGTCGTGGACCGCGACCTGGACCTGATGCGGGCCATCGGCCAGCCGCGTCGTATCAAAGGAGACCGAGCCCGTCATATCAAGCTTGCACGGCAGCGGATCGACGAACGGCAGCCCACACAGCCCGCCGTTGGCATCAGGGACGGCGCTTTGCACCGTGTGGCCATCGATCCGCAGGATCTGGCGGTAGACGCCGCTGCCCCGGTCAGCCGCCTCAAACGCGGCGCCCGCCACCCCCCGCACATACCCCGTCGGATCGACCAGCGGCCCGTCAGGACCCGACACGAACACCGGGTTGACATTGTCAGTCAGCCCGATCACCGCCTGACGCGCCTCATAGAACACCGGGGTCGGACCGTTGCCCGGACACTGCGCCACCGAACCGTCGGTACGGCACTCGACCTGCAACGCGACCTGATCACTTGACAGGCCGCCGACCGCCACCGTGTTGGCCGGATCCGACGGGACCGCCGGATTCCCCCGCGTCCGACACCCCAGCCGCCCGACGCACGCATCAGCCACCGGGCCGCCCTGATCGGGATTGCCGACAAACAACTCCGACTGATACCACCAATGCCCGGCCGGGTCGGCTGAGACCGCCGTATCGCGCTGTAGCCGGACGCTGGCGATCGACGTGTCCGCCGGGGCCACAAACCCCCAACGCGCGAAATCACCCGGCGCCTGGGCCACGCCCTGCTGGTTCATCCCGACATACAGGCCCACCGTGCCCAGGACACGTGTTGAGCACCGCCGACTCCCCCGTGCTCGACCCCACCCAACCGTTCACCGGCAAGGCCTGCCCCGCCGCATCCGCACACGAGCTCACCGAGTAGACCGCCCCCAACGCAACCCCCGGAACCAACCCACCCGCAGCCACCGCCAAGCCCGCACACAACCCAACCGCCCACGCCCCACGCCCACGCCGAGGCTCGACACCATCCGCTCCTGTCAGCGACAAACCGCCCAGCACGCCCAGCCGCCTCCTCAAACCCGGCCTCCATGCCCCAACGCGGACCATACGCCCCGGGGGGAGCATCGACAACAAACGCCCGGGGGCGTTTCGCCGCGCGGGGGCAGCTCGCGAGCCGAGGGCCGCCGACACCGCGCGCTCCTAGACCGCGGGGGCGCGCAGCGCGGTGCGCGCCATGACGGCGATGTCGGGGTCGCGGGGGTCGCTGGCCAATCGGCGCAGAGACCGTTGGGCTCGACGGCGGCGTCCGGCCGCCAGGTCAGCCAGCGCCAGCTCGAGCTCGGCCGCGGCGGCGACCGGGGGCTCGGCCTCGCGCGCGGCGGCCAGCCACGCGGCCCGAGCCTGGTCATCGGCTCCGCGCTCGGCCAGGACGGCGCCGAGACGCAGCAACGCCCGGCCGCTGGGCCCCGGCCCGCCGCGCCTGGCGGCCAGGCGAAGCAGAGCCGGGCGCTCGCCAGCGCGTCCGCTATGGGCCAGCCCATCGGCGAGCGCCAGCGCAGCCACCGCGATCGCATCGCCCGAACCGGCCAGCACCGCGCTGTGAAGCTGTCGCTCCAGGGCCACTACTTCCGGGCGGTCTGCCTGCGCGTGCGGGTGCTGGTCGGGCGTGCTCCCGCCGGCGAAAGCACCGGAGAGGCCGCTGCCCCGAGGCCTGGGCCCGCGGGCGTCGGCCCGACGCTCCTGACGCTCACCATCGATGGCCGGGGTCACAACGTCCTCGGTGGGCAGCTCGATGAGGTCATCGCTGTGTTATCGGCATACGGTAGGCCGCCCGCAAGACAGTCCAAACGGCAGCCAAGCGTCCTGCCCGCCAAAGCTGACCTCCGACGGTGCAGTGGTCCCGCCCGGGGGTGACCGTTGAGCGTGGGCATGCCGTTGCGGCACGAGACAGCTTGACGTTCCAATTGGACATCTTGCGTTTGATGACGCGCGGGCTGGCGCGCAGCCGTCGCGTTTGCGGTGGCTCGGCGAGGATCTCGCCGACGCCTGCTCATGAGTGGCGGCGAGGCACCGGGGGGGAAATCCCGGGTGGGAGGGGTGCTGCGGCGGGCGGCGCGGAGGCTGCGCGTGAACGACAATCGATCCGGGTCGAGTCGGCTCTGAGCGCGGCGTCGTGCATCAGGCGGCGGATCGCGTAGTGGGTGGGCGAGGTAGCCGTAGGCCTCCTGGTAGACGCCTTCGGGGTCCTTCGAGCGCAGTACGACGCGTGCCCCGCGCTGGTGGGTCCGGTCGTACCCGTCGCGTGTGCCATCGATGTGGCATTTGTGTTCTTCCCGGGCACTCCTACTGGGTGACCAAGCGCACCAGAAAAGGCGCCGAGACCGATTGGGTCAGCGCCTTTTGGGGGGTGCTGGGGCTGTTATGCATTCCCGACTTGTTGAGATAACGCTGAGGGTCCGGGGGCCGCGAGCTTGAGTTCAAGGTGTTGAGCAGGGAACCAACGAGATCGCGCAAGGTGCCCAGCTCGCGCATGAAGCGGCGCGCGAACTTGCTCGGTACCGAAAAGAGACGCCGTGAACACCTTTACCGGCGAGCCCACGATGAACCGGGCGCAGCGCGGCGGGTCCCGGCGCTCTCGCGGTACGGCACTCTCTCGCTCCGTGGGTCGCGCACCCGCCGCCGACCAAGCGGGAGGCTCGTGTATGCCAGCCGGTTCATTGGCCGGCGTGCAGATGCGATGCCACCGTACTGGGTCTCCCTGATTGCTACCGATCGGTGGCAGGCGCCGGGTGCTACCGCTCGGTTGCATGGTAACCTTGCTACCGCGCGGTTGCAAAGGGGATCAAATGACCATTCGCTCCATCCGGGATCTGGCGGCGGCCGTACGCGGCGGGCGTAAGACCCTGGGACTGAGCCAGGCTGGGCTCGCCGAGCGTGCCGGGGTCTCGAGAAAGTGGATCTACGAGTTCGAGGCTGACAAGCCCACGGCGGAGCTCGGCCTGATCCTGCGCGTGCTCGAGCAGCTCGGCCTTGCGCTTGAGCTCGGACCTCGATCCGATCCCGCAGGGTCGGACGGAGGCGAGAGGGTCGACCTCGACGCTCTGCTTGATGAGCATCGGGCGCGATGACCGACACCCTGGTCGTGCTGCTCGAGGAGGCGGTCGCCGGAACCTTGACCCGGCTTCCCGGCGGGCGCCTTCGCTTTGACTATGACGACGAGTACCGGGCTCGCGCGAACGCGACCCCACTGTCGGTCTCGATGCCGACACAGGTGCGGTCTCACGCTAACCGCGCCGTCGCCCCCTGGCTATGGGGGCTGCTCCCGGACAACGAGGCGGTGCTGGCACGTTGGGCGCGTGAGTTCCACGCCTCGGCGTCATCGCCCTTCTCGCTGCTGGCGACGCCGATCGGCCATGACTGCGCCGGAGCAGTCCGCTTCGCCGCCCCTGACGCTGTCGCCGCGGTGATCGGCCGGCCGGGCGATGTCACTTGGCTGACGGACGACGAGGTGGCCCGCCGTCTGCGCGACCTCCGGGAGGACGCCACGGCGTGGCTCGGCCGCGAGTTCACCGGCCAGTTCAGCCTTGCCGGCGCTCAGGCCAAGACGGCCCTCCTGCATCAGGACGGCCGCTGGGGTGTGCCCTCGGGCGCCACGGCCACCACGCACATCCTCAAGCCTGCCGTCGCCGGCCTCGACGATCATGACCTCAACGAGCATCTCTGTCTCGACGCGGCACGCCGCGCCGGCCTGGTCGTCGCCCGGACCCGTGTCGCCCGCTTCGGCGGCGAGAGCGCGATCGTCGTCGACCGCTATGACCGGCGCCCGCTAGACGGCAAGCTCGTGCGGATCCATCAGGAGGACCTCTGTCAAGCCCTCGGTGTTCGACCATCGAGTAAGTACCAGAACGAGGGCGGACCGGGCCCGCGGGACGTCGCGCGGCTGCTGTGCACGGTGATGCCCCCGCGCGTCGCGGACGACGCAACCTGGCGGTTTTTCGACGCCCTCGCATGGAACTGGTTCATCGCCGGCACCGATGCCCATGCGAAGAACTACTCTCTCCTGCTCGCATCGGGCCAGGTTCGGTTGGCGCCGCTCTACGACGTCGCGTCGGCGCTGCCGTACGGCACCCACGAGAAGAAGCTGCGCTTCGCGATGAAGATCGGCGGCGACTACCGGGTCTTTCCCTACCGCGACGGTTGGCCTGCGGCCGCGAAGGATCTCGGCCTCGAGCCGGACCGCGCGGTCCAGCGTGTCATCGAACTCGCCGAGCAGACGGCGGACGCGTTCTCAGGCGCCGCGTCCGCACCCGAGGTCGCGCCGCTTGAGCGGTCCCTGCCGGCGCGCCTCGTGGACCTGATCGCGGCACGCGTCGAGCGGTGCCTCGCCCTACTCCGGCGGCCACGCTCAACGGAGGCGACTGCCATGGGGCTCAAGCAGCGCGTCGAGGCCGGACCCTAGACCCGTGGCCCGGCCGAAACCGTCGGGTAGACCGTTCGAAGCTCTGGCCGACGAACACCGTCGCGAGATCCTCCGGCTACTCAGCGCCGGCGACCGACCGGTACAGGAGATCGCCGATGAACTCCCGATCAGCCGTCCCGCTGTGTCCCGCCACCTCCGGCTCCTGAAGGAAGCCGGCCTGGTGTCGGAGCATCCCGAGGGAACGCGTCGCATCTACCGCTTGGAGGAGCAAGGGGTGGCCGCGGTGCAGGGCTACCTACAGACCGTCTGGGGCGATGCGGCAACGCGGTTTCGGCTGTTCGCCGAGAACACGCAGCGAACGGACGCATCGTGACGGGGCCCCTTCGGATGTCGTTCGACGTGGCGTGCTCCTCCGAGCACGCCTTCCGGATGTGGACATCGAGGATCGGCTCCTGGTGGCCGCCCGATCACACCGTGAGGCGCTCGGATTCGCCGAGCTGACGCACGACGCACGGAACAACCGGATTCGCGCGATCGCACAGTAGCGACCGTCGCCTCCCCGACCGGACGGCAATCAGCCAACAAAAAGCACTCCGGAGGAACCCAGGCGGAACGCCCATCGAAAAAGCTGCCCGCTCTGATCGGGGTCGCCCGTTGTTAGGCTCGTCGAGGCCATCCGTCCGCCGCGAGGGCCGTCCAGTCCACCCGTCCAGCCCCAACCGAGGAGACCCATTGCCCATGGCGCGTCGCCGCACAGTCCTGGCAGCCACGGTTTCCCTCCTTGGGCTCGCGCTAGTGCTGGCGCCGAGCCCGGCCCTGGCATCCCATGCCCAGGAGTCGATCTTCGAGGACGAAGGCGTCATCGGCAGCTCGAACCTGCCGCTGCAGGCTGCGGGCCTGGGAGTGCTCAAGGGCCTGGGCGTCAACACGGTGCGGGTGCTCGTGCATTGGAGTTCCCTGGCCCCGAGCCCGGGATCGAATCGCCGGCCCAGGTTCGATGAGACCGATCCGCGCCGGTACCGGGGCTGGGCGCGGTTTGACAACCTGGCCCGGATCGCCCCCACGCTGGGGCTGCGCCTCAGCTTCGACCCCGTCGGCGACATTCCGCGCTGGGCCCAGACGGCGCAGTGCCACTCGGGCAGCCCGGTCATCGACGCGGTCTGCAATCCCAATGCGTCGGACTACGAGCAGTTCGTGCAGGCCGTGGGCAAGCGCTACAGCGGCAGGTATCCCGACCCGGCGCAACAAGGTGCCCGCCTACCCAAGGTCGATGCCTGGGAGATCTGGAACGAGCCCAACCAGATCGGCTGGCTCGGACCCCAGTTCAAGGTCGTCGGCCACCACCTCGTCCAGACCACCGCGGCCACCTACCGCCGTCTCGCCCTGCACGCAATCAGCGCCCTTTACGCCAGCGGGCACCGACGCGATCGCATCCTGATCGCCGACACGGCTCCGCTGGGCAAGAGCTACAGCACGAGGCTGGACCGCCAGAACACCTCACCGACGGCGTTCGTCGAGAACCTCCTCTGCCTCGACGGCCATCTGCACCGCCTGCGCGGGAGGGCGGCTGGAGAGCAGGGGTGCCAGCACATCTCGCGCCTGCGCGTGACCGGCTACGCCCATCACCCCTACCAGCAGGGCGCCTTCTACGGCCCCGATCACCCCGTCGGGGCCCAGGACATCACGGTCGAGCACGCGAACCGTCTAGAGCGCCTGCTCGACGCGGGAGCCAGGGTCGGCGCCCTGCCGCGGGCGCTGCCCGTCTACTACACCGAATATGGGGTCGCGTCCAAGCCGCCGAACCCCATCGGCGCCTCGCTGGCCGATCAGGCGTTGTTCATCAATCAGTCTGACTACATCGCCTACAACGATCCCCGTATCGCTGGCGTCTCGCAGTACGCGCTCCACGACCCCCCAGGTCCGCACCACATCTTCAACCTAGGCCTGCGCTTCGGTGATTACTCACCCAAGCCGGCCTACGGCGCGTACCGGCTACCCATATACGTGCGGCGTCGTGGGGGCAACGTGGTCGTCTGGGGCCAGGCTCGGCCGGCCGACCACTCCCAGGTCCAGTCCGTCGTGATCGAGAGTGACACCGGCTCAGGCTTTCAGGTGGCGGCCACCGCGCTCACCCAGAATCCCGATGGGACGCCGAACGCGGAGAGCTACTTCACCTACGTGCTGCCTGGCGGGGCCTCCCGCTACCGGCTCACGTGGACCGCTCCGGATGGGACGCTGCTCACCAGCCGCGAGGCCACGCCCGGCCGGTAATGACCGTCGGCCCTCGCCCGGCGCAGCGGGCAGTCACCGGCCGCGCCCGCCACGATCGGGGTCTTCGCGGTCAGGGACCGTTGCTCGTCCCCGAGCCGGGCGGCCCCCGCAGGTCGTGCGGCGGCCAACCCGACGCGCTCAGCGCGCCCGGCTGTCCCATTCGTCGAGATAGGGCGCCAGGTGACGCGCGGCGTTCTTAACCGGCGGCGACCACGTCGGCTCGTCGGTGATCTGCGACTCAAACCCCCCGCCGCCTACCAGCCGAGCGGTCAGGTAACGGGCCGGCCACCGGTCAGCAGCATCCCGCGGATTGTTGGGTGAAACGGCTCGGGGGTGACTGGGGCTCCGGCCAGCGCGGCGATCGAGGCGGCCGCCGCATCGGCCTGCTGGGCGGCGATCCCGCCGTGCTTGACGGGGAAGTCGGTGGCGTCGCCCGCGGCGAAGATCCGGTCCTGCCCGCGGACCCGCGCGTCGGGACCGGTCGGGATGAAGCCGTGGGCCACGCTGGGCAGGCCGCGGATCGCTGGTCCCAGCAGCGCAGGCAGCGCCACGATGCGATCGACCTCCAGGCGGCGGCTTCCCGGGTGGATGAGCAGGTGCCGGGATTCGGGTACCTGGACATGGGCCGAGCCGATCATCTGGATCCCGGCCGCCTCGAGCAGCTTGGAGACCGCGTGGCTGGCGCCCAGGCCGAAGACGGCAAGGGGACGCTCCTCGGGGGTGATGAGGGTGATCTCCAGCTCGGCGCTGGTGTCGTAGGCCCGCTGGGCGGTCATCAGGGCCAGCTCGTACAGCGGCAGCGGCCATGTCGCCGGCCCCGGAGCCACGAACGCCAGCCGCTTGACATAGCCGCCCTCGACATCCTGGATCAGGCCGTGGAGCTGCTCATCGATACGGCGGTCATCGACGGTCACGACATGAGCGAGGCTCACGTATGGGCGGGCTCCGAGCGCCAGCAGCAGCAGCGCGTCATAGCCCAACGCCTCGCCAGCGTCGGTGTGGGCCACGCGCTCCTCCGCGTCTACCCAGCCAAAGCTCTCACGGCGCACCTCGGCCCCCAGATCGGCCGCGATCTCCGCCAGCGGGTAGCGCCGTGCCGTCGGGAAGGAGAAGGGCTCCCGCACGGTCATCGGCCGATAGACGAACTCCTCCCGCGGAGCCAGGAGCGTGACTCTCACCCGATTGCCAGCCAACTCCCGCAGCGCCAGCGTCGCCTCCAGCGCGCCCACGCTGCCGCCCGCGATCACCACCTCAAACGGTGCGCCGCCATCCTCACAGCCACCAGGCTGATCGCCGAGCGCCTGGCCGCTGAGCACGCGATCGCGGTGACCCACCTGCGGCCGTGACGGCCCGCCGCTCGGCCCCGTGTGGGCGCCGCGCGGGGGGTCCGAGCGGCCGGGCACCCGACCCTATACTTGGCCCGTCCGCGAGGAAGGTGCGCCCAAGGTGCAGGAGATGGTGATCTACGGGGTGAGCTTCGACATGGTCGGCAAGCAGCCGATCGTGCTGCTCAAGTCGGTCAGCTCCAACAAGTTCCTCCCCATCTGGATCGGGCATCCCGAGGCCGCGGCGATCCTCATGAAGCTGCAGGGCGCCTCCACGCCGCGCCCCATGACTCACGATCTGCTCAACGACGTCCTCGGTGAGCTGGAGGCGTCGTGCACCCGCGTGTCGGTCACCGAGCTGCGCGAGAACACCTTCTACGCCTCGATCACCCTCTCCATCAACGGGCGCGAGCTCGAGATCGACTCCCGCCCCAGCGACGCCCTCGCCCTCGCCGTCCGCGCGGGTGCCCAGATCTTCGCGGCCGAGGAGGTGATCGCCGAGTCGGCGATCGAGTTCGAGCATGAGGTGGAGGACACCGAGGAGGTCGTGGAGAAGTTCAAGGAGTTCCTCGACCAAGTCTCCCCCGAGGACTTCGCCGGCGAGAGCTGAACGCTTGCCCCACCGCCTACGCGTGGGTCACCGCGTGGGCGCGCCCCACGATCCGTCCGATCAGCTCGTCGAAGCCGATCCCGGCCGCCTCGGCGGCCTGGGGCAGCAGGCTCGTCTCGGTGAGGCCGGGAATCGGGTTGGCCTCGAGAACCAGCAGCGGCGCATCGTCGGCCGGCGCGCCGGTGCCAGTCGCCTGCTCGAGCATGAGGTCGACCCGGGCGAAGCCACGGCACCCGAACAGCGCGAACACCTCCAGGGCGATGGCCTGCGCCCGCTCGGTGACCGCGGCGCCCACCTCGGCCGGGCAGACGAAGGCCGTGCGGCCGATCTCGTAGCGCGACTCGAAGTCATAGAAGGCGTCGCCGTGCGGCTGGGCCTCGACCACCGGCAGGGCGACCGGCCCGTCCGGGCCCTCGAGCACCGACACGGCGAGGTCCCGACCGGGGATGTAGCGCTCGAGCAGGACCTTGGCGTCATAGGAGAAGGCGGCCATCAGGGCTCCCGGCACGTCGCCCGCCGACCGCGCGAACTTGATGCCCAGGGCCGATCCCTGCGACGCCGGCTTGACGACGATGGGGAAGGCCAGGCGCCCTGCGATCTCCCCCAGCGCCGATCCGGCCCCCAGCTCGCGGAAGGCTGTCTCGTTGAACGCGTAGAACTCCGGCGTCGGAACCCCGGCCTCGCCCATGGCGTGCTTGGCCAGCACCTTGTCGGCGCAGCGCACGCAGGCCGCCACCCCAGAGCCCGTGTAGGCCATCCCGAGAATGTCCAGCAGCTCCTGCACCGTTCCGTCCTCGCCATCGCGGCCGTGGAGGGCGACGAAGCAGACATCCGGGCCGATGTCGCGCAGGCGACCGACGAGCCCGGCGCCGACGTCGATCCCGACGACGTCGTGGCCGAGACGCTCGAGGGCGTCCTGCACCCGCGCCCCCGATCGCAGCGAGACCTGACGCTCGAGCGAGCGTCCACCCTTGAGCACGGCGATGCGGCTCACGGCACGGGCACGCTCATCGCTCGGTGGCCCGAGCGTCGGAGCCGTCCGACGGTCGCCGCCGGACCGGAAGCGAGAGCACGGGGGCCATCGCCTCGCTTGGACCCGTCGCGTCGGCGGCCGGAATGACCGCCCCGCCGCGCGGCTTGGAGACCAGCGTCCCGTAGAGGGCGACGTGCTCGCGCACGACCTTGCCGATCCGGCGAACCCCCTCGCGGATCTCCTCCTCGGAGAGCCCGGCGAAGTTCAGGCGCATGGACGAGCCGCCGCGCACCCCGTCGAGATAGGCGGCTCGTCCCGGGACGAAGGCGACGTTCTCGTCGCGCAAGGCCCGGGCCAGCAGGTCGGTGGTGTCGACGTAGTCGGGCAGGGTGGCCCAGACGAACATCCCGCCCTGCGGATGTGTCCACTGCGCATCGGAGGGGAAGTGCTCGACCAGGGCATCGAGCATGACCTCGAGCCGGCGGCGGTAGATGTCGCGCAGCGACTCCAGGTAGCCCAGCCAGCGCTGGGCATCGGCGAAGTAGGCGGCCACGAAGTGCTGGGTCATCGAGGAGGAGCACAGATCCGAAGCCTGCTTGCCGAGGTTCAGCTTCTCGAGCACGGGCGCGGGGGCGACCGTCCAGCCCAGGCGTACCCCGGGGGAGAGGATCTTGGAGAACGTGCCGAGGTAGATGACGAACTCCCCACCGTCCAGCGAATGCAGGGTCGGGGCCGGCTCGCCGTCATAGCGCAGCAGTCCGTAGGGGTTGTCCTCGAGGATCAGCAGCTCGCGCTCGCGCGCAAGGCGAACCAGTCGCTCGCGACGCGCGGTGGACATGGTCACGCCGGCCGGGTTCTGGAAGTTCGGAATTGTGTAGATGAACTTGGGACGCTTGCCCGCCGCCTCGAGGGAGGTGAGGACGCCCTCGAGCTCATCCACGCGCAGGCCATCGGCGTCAACGTCGACCTGGACGACCTCGGCCTGGTAGGCGCAGAACGTCGGGACGGCCCCCGGATAGGTCGGCGCCTCGGCGATGATCACATCACCGGGGTCGATCAGCGTCTTGCAGACCAGATCGATCACCTGCTGGCCGCCGGTGGTGATCAGGACGTCGTCGGGGTTGACCCGCGTGCCCTCCGCGCCCATCACCTCGACCACGCACTCGCGGACCACGGAGAAGCCCTCGGTGGGGCCGTACTGCAGGGCGCGTGCGCAGGACTCGGCGGCCACCCGCTCCATGAGCGAGGCGTAGCTCTCCGGTGGGAAGGTCGATGTGTCGGGCAGCCCCCCGGCGAGGGAGATGACCTCCGGGCGCTCGGTGAGCGCCATCATGTCGCGCATCGCCGAGGAGCGCATCACGCGCGTCCGTTCGGCGAACAGGCCCGCGTAGCGCTCGAGGTCGCGGCGGACTGAGCGCCCAGGTCCCGATCGCTCTATCGTCATGGCGCCCGCGAACGCTAACGCACACTGAACCTCTTCCTCGACATCTGCGAGGGCGCGGGCATCGCCGCGGCCTGCGGCCTGCGCCCGTTCCTGCCCGTCCTGCTCTGCGGGGCGCTGGCCTCAGGCGACGCTGGCGTCGAGTTCGAGCGCCACGGCGCCACCTCGTTCGCCTTCCTGGAGAGCGGCTGGTTCTTGGCCATCGTCGGCGCGCTGCTGGTGGTCTCCCTGTTGGTCGGGCGCCGGGTTGCACCCGGCCGTGGGCCAATGGCTGCCGCCCTGGCCGGACTCGGGCTTGGGCTCGGAGCTGTCGAGTTCGCCGGGATCATGGCTGGAGGGGGCCACCCCGCCGTGGTGGGCATCCTCGCCGGACTGCTCTGCGCTGGCCTGGCCCAGGCCAGCACCCGCGGCCTGCTGGCCCGCGCAGCCGGCCGCCTCGATGCCGCGGCGCGCGCGGCGCTGCCGCTCTATGCCGAGGGCGCCGGTCTGGTGGTGGCCGGCCTGAGCGTGCTGGTCCCACCCTTCTCGCTGCTGGCCCTGGCCGCCCTCGGGTGGCTCGGCCTTCAGGGTCGGCGCCGGGGCGACGCCAAGTACGCGGGCCTGCGCGTGCTGCGGTGAAGAAGCTCGTCCTCGCCGTCATCGACGGGGTGGTGCCCTCGGCCCTGGAGCGGGCCGTGCAGACCGGCCGGGTACCGGCGCTGCGCCGGCTGATGGCCGACGGCGTCTACGTCGCTGACTGCGTCGCCGCCTTTCCCTCGGTCACGCCGGTGTGTGCGGCGTCGATCACCACCGGGGTCGGGCCCGACCGCCACCGGATCCCGGCCATGTGCTGGTACCACCGCGAGGAGCGTCGTTACGTCGACTACGGCTCGAGCTTTCAGGCCTCGCGCGCCATGGGCATCGGTCGCGGTCTCACTGACCTCGTCTACAACCTGAACCTGTCGCACCTCTCGGCGCAGACCCCGACCGTCTTCGAGCTGCTCGACGACGCCGGGCTGCGCACCGCGGGGACTACCTACCTCATCTACCGCGGTCGCCACCGACACGAGGTGACTGACGAGACCCCGCTCGTGCGCCTGGTCGGCGCCACCGTCATGCGTCATGGCGTTTGGGGCCCGCGGGAGCTGTTCTACGCCGACCTCTTCGCCTCGCGACGGACGGGCTGCCGCTCCCAGCTCGGCCTTCCGGGGATGCGCGACGAGTACTCGGGGTGCGTCGGCGCCCACCTGGTCGAGCACGACCTGTTCGACTTCCTGCTCCTGTCCCTGCCCGACAACGACGCCGCCTCGCACAAGCGCGGACCCGAGAGCCAGGTCACGTCGCTGGCCCTGGCCGACCGCCAGATCGAGCGGCTCATGCATGCTGCCGGGGGTCCGGACGCCTTCCTCGAAGACCACGCGGTGATCGTGCTCGCCGACCACGCCCATGCCCTGGTCGAGCGCGCGGTCGGCCTGATCGACGCCTTCGCCGAGCTGGGCGTCCTGCGCCCGGTCGACGGCCGGCGACCGACCGATGGCCGCCGAGGCATCGAGATCCGGCGCGGCGCGGAGGCGCGGCGCGGGCCCCCGGCCATCGCCGTCTGCCCGTCGCAGCGCTCAGCCATGATCTACGTGTTGGATCCTGACCGTCGGGTGCAGCTGCTTCCCCGCATCCGCCAGATCGCCACCGGGCTGGAGGGGGTGGACCACGTCATCTGGCGCGACGGAGCCGAGGCGGCGGTGTGGAGCCCGCGCGGCGAGCTGCGCTTCGCTGCCGGGGGGCCGCTGATCGACGCGCTCGGTCGGGCCTGGAGCGTGGACGGCGCCTGGGAGGCAGTCGGACTCGAGCGTCGGGAGACCGACGGTGCCGTCGGCTCCGAACGCTATCCAGACGCGCTGGCCCGCGTCTGGTCCGCCGTTCACACCGAGACGGCAGGCGACCTGCTGCTCGCCGCCGCCCCGGGTTATGAGTTCACCGACTGGGGCGGCGTGCACCACGTCGGCGCGGGGGCGCATGGCTCGCTGCACCGCTCCGATTCGCTGGCTCCCCTTATCTGGTGTGGCACCGGTCCCGGGTCGCGAGATGCCCGGGGGCTGTGGCGCCTCCAGGATGTCGTGCCGCTGGTGGGCGAGCACTTCGGGGTGCCCGTGGGCGCTGACGGCATGCCCGTGCAGACGGCGCTGCCGTAGGCGGTCGGGGTGGCCGGCGCCGGACTCCGGAGGCCCCCCGACCCCTCGCTACCCTGCCCCCAATGCCCCCCGACGAGGCGACGCTCGACCCTCGGTTGCACACGCGGGTTCGGGCCGGCCTGCGCCGGCCGGCGAACTGGTTGGAGCTCGTGCGCTTTGCCGTGGTCGGGGTCAGCGGCTACGCGGTCAACCTCGCGGTCTTCGCGCTCGTCGTCCACGGCCTGAGCGTCGACTACCGCGTCGGCGCCGCCCTTGCCTTTGTCGTGGCCCTGGCCAACAACTTCTTCTGGAACCGGCACTGGACCTTTGCCGCCGGCGGCGGACCTCCGTCGGCCCAGGCGACGCGATTCGTGGTCGTCAGCCTCGGGGGCTTCGCCTTCGCCCTCGTCGTCCTCCAGCTCCTCGTCGCTGACGTCGGACTGGCCAAGCTCTCAGCCCAGGCGATCTCCGTCGCCTGCGCCATGCCCCTCAACTTCCTGGGTAACAAGCTCTGGAGCTTCAGGGCGTGAGGCGCCCCGCGGCGCTGGTGGCCGCGGGCTTGTCACTCGCCGCGCTCGGAGCCTGGCCGGTCGCCGCCGCGGGAGCGCCGGCCCCGTTCCGGGGCGCCGTCGCCGTGGCCGTGGCCGCCGGTTCGCACGCGGTGGCCCGGGCCCGGCCGCCGGCCGCGGGGTCGACCGCCGGCGGCACGGGCGACGCGCTCGTGTCGCCCGCCTACACCGACGTGGCTCCCGCCGGACACCGGCGCACGGCCGACGCGATGGGCGCGATCGCCGACCGCGTTGGAGCGGTCATCCGGGCTCGCCGGCACGGGCGGACCACGCGGCAGGTCTTTCTCAAGGGGCCTTTCCGCTGGCAGGTCTCCTACTACGACGCCCGCCACAAGGAGATCGCTCAGGTGATCCTCTCCGACGCGACGGGGCGCACGCTGGAGACGTGGACCGGCTTTCAGGTGGCCTGGACGATGGCCCGCGGCTATCCCGGGGCCTTCGGGCGCAAGAGCAACGCGCTCTACGTGTGGCTGCCGTTCTGCCTGCTCTTCGTGCTGCCCTTCGTCGACCTCCGGCGCCCGCGCCGGCTACTGCACCTCGACCTGGCCATGATCCTGGCTCCGTCGGTCTCCTTCGCCTTCTTCAACCACGCAGACATCGGGATGTCGGTGCCCCTGGCCGTCCCCCCGCTGATCTACCTGCTCGTGCGCATGCTGTGGATCGCCCGCGTCCGCGGCCGCGCCCAGGACCGGGCGGGGCCGCGGACGGGGTCGCGGGCCGACCCGGCCGCCGACCCTCCCCCGCTGCGCCTGCTGATCCCGCCGGCCTACCTGGCCATCCTCGCCGTCTTCCTGCTCGGATTCCGGATCGGGCTCAACGTCACGAACGCCAACGTCATCGATGTGGGCTACGCCGGCGTCATTGGCGCCCAACGGCTGGCCGACGGGCAGCGGCTCTACGGCAGCTTCCCCCATGAAAACCAGCACGGAGACACCTATGGCCCGGTCAACTACGAGGCCTACGTGCCCTTCCAGCAGCTCCTGGGTTGGAGCGGCCGGTGGGACGACCTGCCTGCCGCGCACGCGGCAGCGGTGTTCTTTGACCTGTTGGCCGCCGGGGGGCTGCTGCTGCTGGGCCGGCGCATCCGCGGGCCGACCGTGGGCATCGCCCTGGCCTACGCGTGGCTGGCCTGCCCATGGACCCTGCTCGTGCTCGGCTCCGACGCCAACGACACGCTGGTCGCCGCGCTGCTGGTCGCCGCGCTGCTGGTCTGCGCCTCGCCCCCGGCCCGGGGCGCGATGATCGCGCTGGCTGGCCTCACCAAGTTCGCGCCCCTGGCGTTGGCTCCCCTGCTGGCGACCTACGGCGGCGGGTCGGGTGCGCGTGCGCCGACCCGTGCCGGTCGGCGCTTTCCGCTGCGCGGCCGACTGCTGGCCTTCGCGCTGGCCTTCGGAGCCACCGCGGTGATCGTCAGTCTGCCGCTGCTGGGGACCCCGCTGCACGCCCTGGCCAGTCGTACGCTCGGCTTCCAGGGGGGACGGGGGTCGCCCTTCTCCCCGTGGGGGCTCTACGGAGGGCTCGACACGGTCCAGGCCGCCGTGCAGGCTGGTGCTGTCGTGCTGGCCTTGGTGGTCTGCGTCGTCCCGCGATGCCGTGATGTGATCTCGCTGGCGGCATTGAGCGCCGCCGTGCTGATCGCGCTGCAGCTCGGGATCACTCACTGGTTCTACCTGTACATGGCATGGTTCCTGCCGGCGCTGCTGCTGGCTCTGCTGGGGCGCTACGGGGAGCCGGCGCCCGAGGCAGGCCGGCCAGCGGCACCCGCGGTCGCCCCGGCGATGGCCCGGCGCACGCAGCCGGCGGCGGCGTAGGGGGGTGGATCCGCGCGGCTGCGCCCCGGCTGGTGCTGCGTCCCGGCTGGTGCTGCGCCCGATCGCCCGCCGTCCGCCCGCTCAGCGTGGCCGCCCGTTCTGCGCGTGCCACACGCCCCCCTACCGCACCCCTGGCGCCGGCTCGAGCACCGCCTCGATGGCGTCGGCGCGCATGGGTTCCGACGCCGTGATCAACGCGCCCATGAGCCACGGATCCTCCTCGGAGGTGTCGAAGCGGACCGGCATCTGGGTGGCCATAGACTCCAGAGCCTGTTCGCGGCGGACGCCGAGCACGCCGCCGCGGGGACCAGTCATGCCGACGTCGGAGATGTATGCAGTGCCTCCGGGCAGCACCCGCGCGTCGGCCGTCGGGACGTGGGTGTGGGTGCCGACGACGGCGGTGACGCGACCGTCAAGGTGCCAGCCCATGCCGACCTTCTCGCTCGTCGCCTCGGCATGCATGTCGACGAGCACATGGTCGACGCGGTCGCGTAGGGTCGCGAGGGTGGCGTCGGCCTCGGGGAAGGCGACGCGCCCAGCCTTCATGAACAGATTGCCCGACAGCGAGATCACCCCCAGCCGGACGCCGCGGCGCTCCACCACGCAGCTGCCGTGGCCGGGCTGGGAGCGCAGGAAGTTGGCCGGCCGCAGGATCCGCTGCTCCTCGTCGAGGTAGGGATAGATGTCGCGGTGGCGGTAGGTGTGGTTGCCCAGCGTGATCACGTCCACGCCCAGGGCGAGGATCTCGCGCGCGTTGCGCGGCGTGATCCCGACGCCGCCCGCCGAGTTCTCGCCGTTGACCACCACGAACGTGGGGTCGTGACGTTCGCGCAGGGCGGGCAGCAGCGTGGCGAGCGTCCGCCGCCCGATACCGCCGACCACGTCGCCGATGAACAGGATGCGCGCCGTGGCCGCCATGGGCTGGGGGTTCGCCACCGGGATGCCCGGGCCTGCCGCGCTGGTCCCGCGCCCCATGCGCCCGCGCTGGCCCGTACCCTGCGGGCAGGCGCATGACCGATCCCCAGAAGCCGCCCGCGGCCGCCGCAGACCAGCCGCCCCCCGAGTCGCCGCCGGCCGTCGTGGTCTCGCGGTGGATCCAGCTGGTCATGCTGCCGCTCGCCCTGGTTGCCCTCTTCGCGCTGGCCCGTGCGGCCAAGTCGGTAGTCCTGCTCTTCATGGTGGCGTCGGTCGTCGCGCTGATGCTCAACCCGCTGGTCACGCTCCTGCACCGGGCGCGACTGCCCCGGGGCCTCGTCGTGCCGGCCGTGTATCTGGCCTTCTTTGCCGCGCTCGCCGGAGTGGGAGTCCTGCTGGCCAATCCGATCTCCCACCAGATCAACGCCTTCCAGCACGACGTTCCCCACCTCACTGCCCAGGCGAACCGCGGTCTGGCCTCCCTGCAGCGGTTCCTTGACCGCAACGGCGTCGGCCTCCAGGTCTCCAAGCAGGGTCAGACCGCCCTGGACACGCTGCGCAACAAACTGGTGCACAGCTCCGGAAGCATCGTCTCCTTCACCGGCAACGTGCTCACCAAGGTGGCCACCGGCGCCTTCGAACTGCTGCTGATCCTGGTGATCTCGATCTACATGCTGGTCTACGGCGAGCGCATCGGTCGCCTCGTCCGCTCCGTGCTGCCGGCCGGGGATGGCAGCCCGCAGGACGACCTTCCGGTCCGCGCCCAGCGCGCCGTGTTCAGCTACGTTCGCGGCCAGATCCTCTTCAGCCTTGTCATGGCGACGAGCATCGCCTTGGGGCTGTGGCTGTTGGGCATCACCGGCGTGTTCCCGGACGGTCGGCGCTATGCGATCGCGTTCGGCGCCTTCTACGGCCTGATGGAGGCCGTGCCCTACGTCGGCGCCGTCCTGGGCGCGCTGCCCCCCATCATCCTCGCCCTGTTCACCGACCCGGTCTCGGCCATCTGGGTCGGGCTGCTGTTCGTCGTCATGCAGCAACTCGAGGGCCACGTCGTCGCCCCGCAGATCTTCGGCCACTCGCTGCGGCTCAACCCCCTGGTGGTCATCTTCGCGCTGCTCATCGGCGAGTCGCTGTACGGCATCATCGGTGCCCTGCTTGCCTTGCCCGTGGCGGCTGTCGTGCGCGAGACGATCGTCTACATGCGTCGTCACCTCGTGTTGGAGAGCTGGAACACCCCCTCGGTTGCCGCGCTGGCGGGCGCCGGGCTGGCGCTGGGGGGGGGCCCCGCGGCCCACCGGGCGGCGGGAACCGACGCCGCCGACCCCGACCGCCCGCCACCCCAGGAGACCGGCGCACCCTCCGGCTCCGACGAGCTGTTGCTGCGGGCTCCGGGCCGTGGCCCGGGCGAGCGCGAGGCCGCCGAGATCGACGCCCGCCGGGACGCGCTGCCCGGCGACGGCGCCTCGACCTCCGAGGCGCCGGCGGCGACTGGGCGCGGACGGAGCGGCGGCCCTCTGCACGACGAGTAGCCTCAGCCCATGGTCACGGTCGCCCCCCGCGCCACCGAGCCGGCGCCCGTGGCGCTCACGGTCTCGGGGCTGCGCCGGACCTACGGCGACAGGGTTGCCCTGCGCGATGTCTCCTTCACCGTGGCGTTCGGCGAGCTGCTCGCGGTGATCGGACCCAACGGCGCGGGCAAAACCACGCTGCTGTCGCTCGTGGCCGGCAGCCTGGAGCCCACGGCGGGAACGGTCTCGCGGCCCCGGAGCGAGGTGGGGTGGGTCCCGCAGCAGCCCGCGCTGTACGGCAAGCTCTCGGTCGCCGAGAACCTCCACCTCTTCGCCCAGCTTGAGCGGGTCGAGGATCCGGATGCGGTGGTCGGGCGCATGCTGGAGCTCACCGGGCTCGCTGACCGGGCGGGCGATCCGGTGGGCTCTCTCTCGGGCGGCAATCGCCAGCGGGTGAACGTCGCCATCGGCTTGCTCGCCGATCCCCCGGTCCTGCTCTTGGACGAGCCCTCGGCATCACTGGACCCCCGCCAGCGCGCGCGGCTGTGGGAGTTCGTCGGCGGCCTGGCCGCCGCGGGAACCACCGTGGTGTACACGACGCACAACGTCTCCGAGGCCGAGCGCTACGCCGACCGGCTCCTGGTCCTGGCCGACGGCGAGCTGGTGTGGGAGGGTCCGCCGGGGGAGCTTGGGCGCATCGCGGGTGCCGAGCACGGCGACTTCGAGGCTGCCTTCGTGGCCTTCCTGCGCGAGCGCGGCCACTGATGGTCGCGGCCGTGGCCGGCGCCGCGGGATAGCCACCCCCATGCGCCCGCTGCTGATCAAGGATCTGCGCATCCTGCGCCGCTCCCCGCTGCTCGTCGGCCTGCTGGTGCTCTACCCCGTGCTCATCGCCCTGCTCGTCGGGTTCGCGCTCTCCCGGGGGCCGTCGCGGCCGAAGGTGGCGCTCCTCAGCGAGGTGCCCGCCGGGCAGGGCAGCTTCCAGATCGGCGATCAGACCCTCAACGCGTCCAGCTATGCCTCCAACCTCTTCCAGGCCGTCGACCCGGTCAAGGTGTCCTCGCGCGCCCAGGCGGTCGACGCCGTTGCATCCGGCCGGGCCCTGGGCGCGCTCATCATCCCGTCCGACATCGCCCAGAAGCTGACCTCGGGGGTCGACCGCCCAACGCTCGAGGTCATCTACAGCGCGGAGAACCCGCTCAAGCGCAACTTCGTGCAGTCAGTCATCAAGTCGCGGTTGGCCGATGCCAACTCGGCGCTGGCGACGAAGTTCGCCGGGGTCGCGCTGGGCTACATCGACCTGCTCGAGAAGGGCGGTGCGGTCAACGTCTTCAGCCGGACCTTCAACGTCCTCGGCCTCACCCGCTCCAAGCAGATCCTCGACGCCACCATCGCCACCCTCCCTCGCGGCTCGCCAGCCGCGGCGGCGCTCAGCCAGGTCGATGAGTTCGCGCGTCTGGCGCTGGAGAACCTGACCATCTCCAACCGCGTGATCGGGACCCTTTCGCAACCGATCCAGATCCAGGAGACCGTGCTCAAGGGCAGGACGGGGTCGACCAACGCCTTCGGCGTGGCGGTCGCGGTGACGGTCTCGCTCGCCTTCATCTGCGTGCTGCTCGGGGCCGGGATGCTGGCGCTCGAGCGTGAGGAGAACGCGATCGCCCGTCTGGCCCGCGGCCTCGTGCGCCTCGAGGCGCTGGTGGCCGAGAAGGTGCTGCTCTGCGCGGCGTGCGCCGGAGCCGCGGCGCTGGTCATGCTGCTGGGACTGGGCGCCTTCGTGGGCGTCGACTGGGCCCGCGCGCCGCTCTGGGTGCTGGCCCTGGCCGCCGCGGCGATGGCCTTTGGCGCCCTCGGCGTGGCGCTGGGCGCGCTGGCCCGCGAGGTGCGGGCGGCGTCGCTGCTGGCCTTCGCCCTCATCCTCCCGGTGGCCGTGCTCGCCTTGATCCCCAGCGGCACCGTCTCCTCCGGGGTCTACGCCGTCATCTCGGTCGTCGACTTCGTCTTTCCGGTGCGCCCCGCGCTCGACGCCCTCTCAGCGGCGCTGGCGCCCACCGACCAGTCGCTCCTCGGTCCCCTTGTGCACCTCGCCGTGGTCGCCGTCGTCCTCGGGGCGATCGCCCGTGCCGGCCTCGTGCGCTTTGCCCGCCACTAAGACGGCCCGAGCACGCGAGGGCCACCGCCGGACTACCCTCGACAGCCCGATGGCCTACCCCCAGACCCGCCTGCGCCGCCTGCGCCGTACCGGTTCACTGCGCGGCTTGGTGCGTGAGACCGAGCTGCGCCCCGCTCGCTTCGTGCTCCCGCTCTTCGTCGCCGCCGGCCTCGACGGCTCGGCGCCGATCGCCGCCATGCCCGGCGTATCGCGTCACGGCATCGAGGCCAGCGTGCAGGCCGCGGCCGAGGCGCACGCCCTCGGCGTCGGCGCCGTGCTGCTGTTCGGGATCCCCGACAACAAGGATGCCGACGGCTCGGGCGCCTGGGACGACGAGGGAGTGGTCCAACTGGCCATGGGCGCGATCAAGCGAGCGCTTCCCGACCTGCTGGTCATCGGCGATGTCTGCCTGTGCGAGTACACCGACCACGGCCACTGCGGCCTGCTGTCAGAGGACGGCACCGTCGACAACGACGAGACCGTCGAGCTGCTGGCCCGCGTCGCCCTCTCCCACGCCCGGGCCGGCGCGGACATCATCGCCCCCAGCGACATGATGGACGGGCGCGTCGGCGCGATCCGCACCGAGCTCGACGCCGAGGGCTTCACCGAGACCCCGATCATGGCCTACGCGGCAAAGTTCGCCTCGGCCTTCTACGGGCCGTTTCGCGAAGCGGCAGACTCGGCCCCCGCCTTCGGCGACCGGCGGGGCTACCAGATGGACCCGGCCAACGGCGAGGAGGCGGTGCGGGAGGCGCGCCTGGACGTCGAGGAGGGCGCCGACATCATAATGGTCAAGCCCGCCGGCCCGTGCCTCGACGTGATCCGCGCCGTCAAGCAGGACACCCGCATGCCGGTCGCCGCCTACCAGGTCTCGGGGGAGTACGCCATGCTGCGAGCGGCCGGGGCCGCCGGCGCCGTGGACGAGCGCCAGGCGGCGCTGGAGTCGCTGACCGCCATCCGTCGCGCCGGCGCCGACGTTCTCATCACCTACTACGCCACGGAGGCCGCCCGATGGCTCGCCTAGCCCACCCCAAGCTCCGCAGCCGTCGTGAGGGCGCGGCCACCGCGCTGGACGACGCAGACCGCCGGCTGCTCAACCTCATGCAGGGCTCCTTCCCCCTGGATCCTCGTCCCTACCGGCACGTCGCCCGGGAGGCCGGCATGGAGGAGGAGGAGGCGCTGACCCGGGTCAAGCGCCTGCTGGCCGAGCGGATCATCCGCCAGGTGACCCCGATCTTCGACACCCGCGCTCTCGGCTACCAGTCGATGCTCGTGGCCGCCCGGGTCGACGACGAGCACCCCCAGCGCGCCGCGGCGTTCATCAATACCCACCCCGGGGTCACCCACAACTACCTGCGCAACCACGAGTTCAACCTCTGGTTCACGCTCGCCGTCGAGCCCGACTCGGCGCTTGGCCTGGAGGGAACGCTCGAGGTGATCGCCGAGCGCGCCCCCGCCTCCTCGATCCGCCAGCTGCCCACGCTGAAGCTGTTCAAGATCCGCATGGACCTGGAGATGGAGGGCGACACCTCGGCGCTGGCCACAGCTGGCGTCGCCGAGGCGCCGCGCGAGCTGGATCCGATCGACCTGGAGCCGGTCGACGTACGTATCGTCAAGGCAACCCAGGGCGACCTGCCGGTGGTGCCCGAGCCCTACGCCCCCGCCGCTGCCGCGCTTGGACTCTCCCAGGAGGCGCTGCTGGCCCAGATGGCCTCGCTGCGGGACCGGGGCGGCCTGCGCCGCGTGGCGGCGATCCTCTTTCACCGCCGCGCCGGCTTCTCGGCCAACGGGATGGGGGTCTGGCGCGTGCCGGCCGACCAGATCGCCGACATCGGGCCACGCATGGCCGCGGTCCGGGGCATCTCCCACTGCTACGAGCGCCCGACCTATGCCGACTGGCCCTACTCGGTCTTCACCATGGCCCACGGCCGATCCAAGGAGGAGTGCGACGCCGTGCTCGACTCGATCGCCGAGCAGACCGGGATCCACGACCGGGCCACCCTGTACTCTTCGACGGAGTTCAAGAAGATCCGGATGCTCTACTTCACCCCCGGCCTGCGCGACTGGGAGCGCGAGCACGCCGGCGTGAGCCACCCGCCCGGCTCGCACTACGACCCGACGGGCGGCCAGCCACCGGCCGGCCCGCCGCCCGCCGGACAGGCGCCAGCGGCCGTCGCCGGAGCCGCACCCTGAACGGCGCGCGCGGGGGACGGTCGAGCCCCGCGGGCCCACGTGACGGACGCTCGGCCGAGCTGCACCGACGCGCGCTGCGCAGGCTGCCGGGGGGCGTCAACTCCCCAGTCCGGGCCATGCGTGCCATCGGTCGCGACCCCCTGGTCATCGCCGGTGGGGCCGGGGCCGAGATCTGGGATGTCGACGGCAATCGCTACGTCGACTACGTCTGCTCGTGGGGTCCGCTCATCGCCGGGCACGCCCATCCGCGCGTCCTGGACGCCCTCGCGGCGGCGGCGGCGCGCGGCACCACCTTCGGCGCGCCCACCGAGGGCGAGCTGGTGCTGGCCGAAGCCGTGGCCGAGCGCATCGAGTCGGTCGAGATGCTGCGCATGACCTCCTCGGGCACCGAGGCGACGATGAGCGCCATCCGCCTGGCCCGGGCGGTCACGGGCCGCGAGGCCCTGCTGAAGTTCGCCGGCGCCTACCACGGGCACGTCGACGGCCTGCTGGCTCAGGCCGGGTCCGGGCTGGCCACCGCGGCACTGCCCGCCAGCCCCGGCGTCCCGGCCTCAGCGACAGCGGCGACGACGATCGTGGCGTTCAACGACCGAGAGGCTGTCCGGGCCGCGGTGGCCGGCCGCGAGCTGGCCGCCATCCTCGTCGAGCCCTACCCGGCCAACATGGGCCTGGTCAGACCCGAGCCCGGCTTCCTGGCGACGCTGCGCGAGCTGGCCGACGAGAGCGGGGCCCTGCTGGTCTTCGACGAGGTGATCTCCGGCTTCCGCGTCGCCCGCGGCGGAGCCCAGCAACGCGAGGCGGTACGGCCCGACCTGACCATCCTGGGCAAGGTGATCGGCGGTGGCCTGCCGGCCGCGGCCTACGCAGGGCGACGCGAGCTGATGGAACGCATCGCCCCCGCCGGCGACGTCTATCAGGCCGGCACGCTGTCGGGCAACCCCCTGGCGGTGGCCGCGGCCCGGGCCACCCTCGATCTGCTGGACGCCGCGGCCTACCGCCGGCTGGAGGACACGACCCAGGCGCTGGCCGATGGCCTGGGGCAAGCCGCCGCCGCGGCCGGCGTGCCCGTCGTGGTCAACGCGGTGTGTGGCCTGCTCACCGTCTTCTTCACCGACGGGGCGGTCCGCGACTACGCCGATGTCCAGCGTTGCGACCTCGACGCCTACGCCGCCTTCTGCCGGGGGCTGCTGGCCCGCGGCGTCTACCCCCCGGCGTCCCAGTTCGAGGCCTGGTTCCCTTCGCTGGCCCACGGTACGCGCCACATCGAGCGCACGCTGCTCGCGGCGCGCGAGGCCTTGGCCGAGGTGGCCGGCCGATGAGCGCCGAGCAGGCTCCGCTCCGGGCCCTGGCCGCCGTGGTCGCCGCCGAGGGTGGGCTGCTGGCCGGCGCCGTCGAGGGTGGAGTAGGGGTGGTCGACCGTGCCGGTCTCGGTGCCCTCGCGGCCTCCGGCCCCCGGGCCCGCGAGAACCCGGCCGAGTACGCCCTGCTGGTGGAGGCCATCCGCGAGGGCTTCCTGCTGCACCGGGGCGAGGGGCGGGTGCTGCGGCCCGACGACCCCGATCTCGCCCTGCTCGGCGGCGACCGCCTCTACGCGCTCGGCCTGGCCCGCCTGGCCGAGCTGGGCGACCTGCAGGCCGTGACCGAGCTGGCCGACGTGATCGCCCTTGCCGCCCGGGCCCAGGCGGCCGGCGACGATCGCCTCGCCGAGTCGGTCTGGCGCGCGGGGGCCGTGGCCGTCGGCTGGGGGTCGGACCCCGCCCATGCCGCGGCCAAGGGGCAGGCGCTGGTGGGCGCGCCCGGCGCCGCCGAGGCGCTGGATGCCGCCGCGGACGGCCGGCGCGGCGCGGCCGGGCGCTGACCGGGGCGGGCCGGCAGCGCCCGGGCGCCGGCTTGTCGCCGGCCTCCCGCTGGTCGGGGGCGCCCGATATCCTCTCTGCCCCATGCCGGACCGCCGCGGGAAACGCCAGTCGCCGTACACGACCGACCGTCAGATCGCCGGGGCCTTCGAGGGCGAGACGGTGAGCCGCCGCCGCTTCATGACCGGGGTCGCCCACGGCGCCGCCGGCATCGCGACGGCGGCCTTCGGCCTGCCCGCGCTGGCCTTCGCGCTCGGGCCGGTGTTCGAGCGCACGCAGGCCCACTGGGCGGCCATCGGACGACCCGAGGAGTTCTCCCCCGACACCTACACGCCGAAGGTCTTCACCCAGACCCCGGGCGTTGGGCAGGTGGGCAAGACCACCGTCTACGTCAGGGCCCGCAAGGCGGAGTTCGATCCGCCGAGCAGCGGCCAGTTCATCGCCGTCTCCAGCCGCTGCGCCCACCTGGGCTGCCCGGTGCGCTACGTCGACGCCGCCCAGCGCTTCGTCTGCCCCTGCCACGGCGGCGTCTACGACTTTCTCGGCAAGGTCACCGGGGGCCCGCCTCCGCGCCCGCTGGACCGCTTCACCACGCGCGTGCGCAACGGCATGGTCGAGGTGGGCCCGCGCTTCTCGGTCAACTACCAGCTCAAGGCGTTCAGCCCCCGCGATCCCGGCGAGTCGGTCGACGGGATCGGCCAGTACCTCTACCCCGCGCGGTTCTCGACCGCCCCGAAGAAGTAGGAGCGCCCCGTGCCCAAGCTCAAGCTCCCGGCCCCGCCGCTGCCCGACCGGCTCAACCCGCGGCCCCCCAAGCCCGGCGAGGCCAAGAAGGCAAAGCCGCTCGACGCCGTGGCCGAGGGCGGGATCAAGACCGTCGACTGGATAGACGAGCGCACGTCGCTGTCGGGCGGCCTGCGCTGGCTGCTGTTCCGCAAGGTCCCCAAGGGGACGAACTGGTTCTACACGCTGGGGTCGGCGACGATGTTCGCCTTCCTCTCCCAGGCGGTGACCGGGGTGTTCCTGGCCATGTACTACGACCCCTCGGCCAGCCACGCCTACGAGTCGGCCCGCTACATCACCGACCAGGCCTTCATGGGGGCCTTCGTGCGCGGCATGCACAAGTGGGGCTCCTCGGTGATGGTCATCCTGGTCTTCCTGCACATGGCGCGGACCTTCTTCTTCGGCGCCTACAAGTACCCGCGCGAACTCAACTGGATCATCGGCGTCGCGCTGCTGATCCTGACCATGGCCATGTCGTTCACCGGCTATCTGCTGCCCTTCGACGACCGCTCCTACTGGGCCACCATCGTCGGGGTGAACATCAACGGCACCGGCCCGATCATCGGTCCGTTCACGTCGGACTTCCTGCGCGGCGGTCCCGACTTCGGGGCGACCACCCTGTCGCGCTTCTACGCGATCCACATGCTGGTGATACCCGGCTTGATCGCCGCGCTGATCGGCGCTCACCTCTACCTGGTGGCCAAGCTGGGCACCACGGCGCCCCCGTGGATCAAGCCCGACCCCGACCCCGAGCTGACCCGGTCGCCCACGTGATCCCCGGGCGCCGGCGATGAACCAGCGCGAGAAGGAGGAGTACCTCCGCGAGTACGCGATGCTCAAGGCCAAGGGCAAGCCGTTCTTCCCCTACGCGGTGGCCAAGGACTCGGCCATGGCCTGCGTGGTCATGCTCGTCATCATCGCCCTGTCGCTGGTCCTGGGGGCCGAGCTGGGACCGAAGGCCGACCCCACGACCACAACCTACGTGCCGCGGCCGGAGTGGTACTTCTTCTTCCTCTTCGAGCTCCTGCGCGTCATCAAGCCCCCGCTGCTGGTCCCGATTGCGGCCATGGGCGTGCCGACGATCTGCATGGTGCTGCTGTTCCTGCTGCCGTTCTATGACCGCAGCCCCGAGCGCCGGCCCGAGCGCCGGCCCGTGGCCACCACGGCCGGCATCCTGACCATCCTGGCCATGGCCTACCTGACCTTCGTCGGGGCCAACGCCGGCTCGCCCAACTCGGTTGACATGCCCACGCCGAAGAACCTGACCCCCGACCAGGCCGCCGTGTACGAGAAGGGCAAGGTGGTGATCGCCCAGTCCGCCTGCCTCGCCTGTCACAAGATCGGCGAGAACGGCAACGACGGGCCTGGCCCCCAGCTGACCAAGGTCGGCTCTCGCGTGCCCGCGCAGGCCATCGCGCGCACGCTGCAGAACCCGACGGCGCCCATGCCCTCCTTCGCCAACCTCCCGCCGGACAAGTTCACGGCGGTGGTCAACTTCCTCTCGCAGCTGAAGTAACGATGTCCGGCACCCTCGAGGAGGGTCAGGTCCGGGGGATGTTCGACCGGATCGCGGGGGTCTATGACCGGATGAACGCGGTGATGACCGCCGGGCTGCACCACGCCTGGCGGGAGCGGGCGGCCGACCTGGCCGAGGTGGGGCCCGGCGACCGGGTGCTCGACGTGGCCTGCGGGACCGGCGACCTGGCCATCGAGCTGGACCGGCGCGTGGCGCCGGGAGGCGAGGTCGTCGGCTGTGACTTCTCCGCGGCGATGCTCGACCGGGCCCGGACCAAGGCGCCCGGGCTGCGCTGGGCGTGGGCCAACGCGCTCGAGCTGCCCTACCCCGACCATGCCTTCGACGCGGCAACCATCGGCTTCGGCGCCCGTAACCTCTCCGACCTTCCCCGTGGCCTTGCCGAGATGGCCAGAGTGGTCCGGCCGGGGGGCCGGGTGGTCGTGCTGGAGATCACCACACCGCGCCGGGCCCCGCTGTCGACCTTCCACCGGCTGTGGTTCGACCGGGCGATCCCCCTGCTCGGCCGGGTCGCCGGGGACCCGGCGGCCTACGAGTACCTGCCCAGCTCGGTGCGGCGGTTCCCGGCGCCCGAGGCCTTGGCGGCGCGCATGGTCGCGGCGGGGCTCGCTGACGTGCGCTGGATCATCACCGCCGGCGGCATCATCGCCCTTCACGTGGGCCGGCCGACCGGTGCCGCCGCCGGTCGCGGCGCGGGCGGGGCCCCGAGCGCGGGGGACGCCGTGGCCGCCGCCGACTCCCCGACGGTGGTCTGAGGGTGCCCAACCGGGCGGCGCAGCTCTCGATGGGCGCCACCCGCCCCACGGGCGCCACGGTGTCCGCGGTCGTCGATGCTGCCGGCGCGGAGGTGCCACGCCTGCTGGCCGGCGTCGAGCGCCGGCTCGGGGAGATCGCCCGGGAGACCGGCTGGCCCCTGGCCAGTCACGCCGAGTCGACGCTGAGCGCCGGGGGCAAGCGGCTGCGTCCCCTCCTCGTCCTCCTGGCCGCCGGTGCGCCATTGGCGGCTGCGGCCGAGCTCGGCCTGCTGCGCGCGGCGGTGGCCGTCGAGCTCGTGCACTCGGCCACGCTGGTCCATGACGACGTGCTGGACGCCGCCGACCTGCGGCGCGGGCGCCCAACGGTGGTGGCCGCAGCGGGGCGGAAGATGGCGGCGGCCACCGGCGACGCCCTGTTCGCGCGTGCGTTCAGCGAGCTGGCCGCGGGTGGTCGTGCCGAGGCCATCCGGTTGCTCTCCGATGCTTCGTCGGCCCTGGCCCGCGGCGAGCTGATGCAGCGCGCCGACGCCTGGCGCGCCGACCTGACGCTCAGGCGCTATCTGCAGCGGTGTGAGCTCAAGACGGCACGCCTGTTCGAGGCGGCCTGCCGCCTGGGCGCGCTGGAGGGCAACGGTCCGGCGGTTGCGCTGGGCGCGTTCGGACGGCGCATCGGCCTTGCCTTCCAGCTTCTGGACGACGTGCTCGACGTCTCGGGGCCGGCCGCGCGCACCGGCAAGCAGCGTGGCACCGACCTGTTGGACGGGACGGTGACGCTGCCCCTCGTCCTGGCCCGCGAGCGCGACCCGGCGCTGGCCGACGTCGACCTGCGGGGCGTGCGAACGGTGGAGGCGGCCGAGGCCCTGTGCGAGCGGATCGCCGCCACCGGCGCCCTCGACGACGCTCGGGATCGCGCGCTACGGATCGTCAGCGACGCCAAGACCCAGCTTCCCCCGCTGAGCGCCAGCCAGCGGCAGGCGATGGAGCTCGTGGCCGACGGGGTGGTCGACCGGCTGGGCTGAGCCGGTCAGAAGTCCATGGGCCAGATGTGGCCCTGGCGCAGCGCGCTCGCGAAGCGATCGAGATCGTCCTCGATGTTGGCGCGGACGAGCTGGCGCAGGTCCTCGACCATGGCCCGCGTTGCCTCGTCCAGGGCGGTGTCCAGCCGTTCGAGGGTCTCAGGACCGAAGATCCCCTCCTCGCGCCGCTCGCAGTTGGGACAGCGCAGCAGAACGCGCCAGCGGCCCTCGCCGACGTCCGACCAGTCGACGGGGTGCACGAGCTCGGAGCGACAGGCGGGGCAGACGTTCAGCTCTCCGGCGGGCGGTGGGGACGTGCCAAAGAGCATCACGTCGACCGTGCGGCCACTGGGCAGGGTGACGCGGCGGAAGGCCGGGCTCGGGCTGGGGGCGGGTGATTCCACGGGACGGAGGGTGGGCGGGAGGAGACGGAGCGGAAAGGCTTTCACTGCTCCATCGGCCGCTGGGCCTGGTTCCTTGACCCGTTCTGCGCAAATTGGGTCGGCCGGCTTTGCCCTCACCCGCTTGGGGCCGTCGAGGCGACGGTGGGGATCGGGGATGACCGAGGGGCCGACGGGTACCCTGAGCCGGTTGTGGCCACCGCCATCCGGACCATCTCCCACGAGGATCGGCTCTCGCTCGTCGAGCACCTCGACGAGCTGCGGACCCGGCTGATCATCAGCCTGGTGGCCCTTGCCGCCTGCTTCGCGCTGTGCTTCTGGCAGAACCGCGAGCTGGTCCGCATCGTCAACCAGCCCCTCGAGCAGCAGACCAGGCATTCAAACCAGACCGGCGGGGGCGGTCCGCTGGCCGACGCGGCCAGCGCCGAGGTGCGCCTGCGCGCCGCGTTGCAGGCCTTCTCCGACGCGAACGCGGGCAACGCCGCATTCGTCCGGGCGGTGGCCGCCGACCCGAAGACCTCGCCCGCGATCCGCGCCGCCGCCGAGCAGTCGGTCTCCGCGCAGGCCCAGGGGCAGGCGGCGCTGGCCCAGGCGGTGAGAGCGCTACCGGCCCAGGTCGGAGGCAAGGAGCCCATCACGCTGGGGGTCGGCGAACCGCTGTTCGAGACCCTGAAGATCACCGGTTACGCGGCCCTGATCATTGCCCTGCCGATCATTCTCTGGCAGCTGTACGGGTTCGTCCTGCCCGCCTTCAGCCCCACCGAGAAGCGGGTGGCGCGACCGCTCATGCTGGCCATTCCCGCGCTGTTCGTGGCCGGCGTGCTGTTCGGCTACTTCGTCGTCCTGCCCCCGGCCATCCGCTTCCTCCAGGGCTTCAACGACAAGAACTTCGACGTCCTCGTGCAGGCCAAGCAGTACTACTCCTTCGAGCTCATCGTCCTGCTCGGGATGGGCCTGATGTTCCAGATCCCGGTCGGGATCCTCGGCATGACGCAGATGGGCATCGTCACCCCTGACCAGTTCAAGCGCAACCGACGCTACGCCCTGCTCGGCGTCGCCGTCATCGCCGCGATGATCCCCGGCACCGACCCGGTGACCATGCTCATCTCCATGCTGCCCCTGCTCGTCCTCTTCGAGGGGTCCATCCAGCTAGCTGCACTGTTCGAGCGCCGGGCCCGCCGGCGCGAGCCGGCGTCAGACGATGTCGTCGGCCTGCCTGGGCACGACGACATCGGCGATGATCCCGAGCCCTGATGCTCTTCGACCTGCGCAGCCGCGGCCGCCGACGGACCGTACAGATCGTCTACGTACTTCTCGCTCTGCTGATGGGCGGCGGGCTGGTGTTCTTTGGCATCGGCACGGGTGGCGGCGGGGGCGGGCTGCTCGACGCCTTCACGGGTGGCAGCGGAGCCAGCAGCGTCGACCAGAAGGCCCTGGACAAGAAGGTGACCACCGCCGGCGCCCAGGCCAACGCGGCGGCCAACGACCCCGCTGCGTGGGCCAACTACGCCACGGTGGCGGCGACCACCGCCGAGCAGGGCCTGGACGCCAAGACCGGCCGGTACACGCCGGCGGCGATCGGCGACTTCCACCAGGCCTCCGACGCCTGGCATCACTACGTCGGGCTCAATCCCAAGCCGGTGGACCCCGACCTTCAGCAGCTCATGCTCACCGTCTACCAGCAGGGGCTGGCCGACGCCGCCTCGGCTGTCCCGATCCAGGAGATGATCACGGCGGCCACGCCGGACAATCCCGGTGGCTACGTGATCCTCGCCCAACTCGCCTACGCCGCCGGCCAGGCGCGCAAGGGCGACCTGGCGTCCGCCAGGGCCCTCGCCCTCACTCCCGTCGACAAGCGCGGGGCCCTCGGTGACCGCCTCAAGCAGTACAAGCAGACAGGTGCCGGCGCCACGGGCCCGACCGGCGCGGCCGGGGCCAGGGGCGCAGCCCCGGCCGCGCCCCCGGCGCCACCCGCGCCGCCGGCGCCCAAGCCGACGAAGGCCCCCAGTCGGCGGTAGCCGGCAGCACTTGTCGGGCTAGAATTCCCCGGCGGGCCGTTAGCTCAACTGGCAGAGCAGGGGACTCTTAATCCCAAGGTTGAAGGTTCGAGTCCTTCACGGCCCATGGGAAAGGCCCGTTGTGGGGTATCCATCTTACCGGCCTAGAATGTGGGGGTGGAGGTCGTGGCTGGCAGGCACTATCCCAGGTCGCTTGGCGAGTTCCAGGCGTGGTTTCGGAGTGACGCGGACTGCCTGGATTA
>JAABUZ0100000605.1_pt1 | contig 85643 bp, 82 predicted proteins | sample 5562091 | NCBI WGS metagenome assembly JAABUZ01 (sample SAMN12813069, study PRJNA571459) | rock metagenome | isolation source: Antarctica rocks | place: Antarctica: Victoria Land, Linnaeus Terrace sud | collected 2015-12-21
CTGGCCTGCCTGGTCCGTGAGCACTGGACAATCGAGTCCCTGCACTGGCTGCGCGACACGGTCTACCGCGAGGACAACTCCGCCGCCCGGACCCGATCCGGGCCCCGCGTCATGGCCGCCCTACGCATCCTCGCCATCGGAGCCCTACGGCTCACCGGCCGACACGACATCACCGAAGCAACCCGCTGGGCGACGCGGGCCATGAACCGCCCCCTCACCATCCTCAAGCTGATCCCATGATCTTGAAACGACCCTGGGATCGGGGCTGAGGCTTTCAGGCCGCTGGCCTCCAGATATATGTTCTTATGACCCCTGGGTCTACGTGATCAGTGAACCTTGTTCCTCTGACTTCGAGAATCATCTTGATCTGTTCTCTGGGTATGTTAAATGGGGGCTCTGTAAGAAAGACGCCGGAACGCTCGTAGGCGCGAACATCGCCTCCGTGCTCTTTGTCGAGGTTTGGTACTGCCGAATCTGCATCTAGCGGATGGTGCTCTGTAACGAAAACAACCTGGTATTGCCGCAGCTTCCCTATAATGAGTGATATCTGCTGATTCGAGAGATGCTGTAGGACTTGTCTGATGAAGCAGACATCGCCAGGCGGGAGGTCGGCTTCAACGATATCCCGATGAACGAAGGTAACGTTGTGCGCGTCACTGTACCGCCGTCGGTTCTCGTCGATCAGTGGTCGCACGACGTCTACCGCAGTATAAGTCGATGCGTAATCGCGCAATTGTGACCCAACTCTGAAGTCACCGCAGCCTAGGTCAACGAAGTCCCCGTTGGTCAGCCCTTGTGACTGCAGCTCGTGCACCACGGCACGAAGGTAAGGAAGTACGACAGACTCGTCCGCAGTGCCGGTGCCAGAGTTGAAGGTCCCCGGTTCACCGCCCCAGGCGCTCTCGCTGTAGATGTTGGTGAAGACCTCTTCTAGTGTGAGGGTACGATCTCGTCGATGCTGTAGGTGTCGGCGAACGTCGCGAATGTAAGTGCGCACCCGGGTAGGCGTAACCGTTCGTGCGAGGTTCTTGAGCATCTGTACTCCAAAACGCTACTCTGGGAAATTCGTCAACTAGGCGCCGATTGGGCTCGCGGCGGAGGCTTATATGTAGTGCAGTCCGGGCGACATGTCTGGTCAACCGCTTAGTGAGGTTGGGAGTAGCCGATGTAGCACTCCTCCCCCAGTGGCAGTGATTCCAGGCGTTGCCCCCACCCGCTGACACGTTCGTCCGTGGCCAAGGAATGCTTCACCGGCGTGATCTAGCAATCGAGACGGCCGGCGGCTGGCCACGCGTAGAGATATTGCGTCAGAACGTTGATGGCGCTGCCCACTGGGAGGGCTGCGGAGGGTGTGTACCGCCTGTCTCGGTGATCTGGCTGAGCGGAAGGTGAACTTCGTGATCGATCGGTTATCAGGGCGTCAACTTAGAGATGACCTAAACCCATCTCCCTTGAATGAACTCGCATACCTACCCCTCCTTCGCGTCCCGAGAATCCGTACACCCGTTTCTTAGCGCTGGCCAACCACGTTCAGGGCGAGCTCCTTCAGCTTTGCAGAAAGCGAGCTTATCGAAAACTGGTCGCGAACTAGTCTGCGGCCGCCCTCGACGAGGATATCGCGGACCTCAGGCCGATACAGGACGTCGAGAGTGCTCTCCGTCCAAACATCGTAGTCTCCGTCTCCCACAAGTAGTGCAGCGCCGTACTCCAGGAACACGTCTGACAAGGCAGAACTGCCAGAGGCGACCACTGGCAACCCGAGGCTCATCGCCTCAATCATGGACAAACCAAAAGGCTCGCGAGGGGCGGGGTGAAGCAGCACGGTCGATCCGAGCATTTCCCGTCGAACTTGTTTTCTGTCTAACCCGCCGTGAAAATGCACGGAAAGTTCCAACCGGAGGGCCGACTCTCGAGCCATCGAGAGAGCTCCCTCGTCGGCCCCAACGACGTGAACTTCGACCGAGCTGTCGATGGCCTGAACCCGCTGCGCAACGGTTAGGAAAGTCGCAAGACCTTTTCTGGGATGAAGCCGCGAACAGAAGAGCAATTTCCTCGAATGGTCACCTGCACGGTCGTCGACTCCACTCACTTCAGCAACAGAGTTATATAGAACTTCACAATTCGATAAATTGGCCCTCCGCTGTAGCGACTCGGCTTCGTGCGCGTTAAGCACCAGCACTCTTGATGCGGCTCTAAGTGCTGGCCACGTCAAAAGCTCATCAACCAGCCTAGGGACGCCCTGCCAAGGCTCACACATTCCATGCGTTTGGATCACGTATGGCACACTCCGAGCTCGAGCGATAAGAGGCACGAAGATCAGGGCGAGACCGCGAGAGTAGTGCACGTGAATATAGTCGTACCTCCTTACATTTCGCCAAAGCCACCAGAGTAGGCTAAATGATACCGTCGCCACGTGCCTCTTCGATGAACTCAATTGCCATCCGTTGAATCCGATAGATTCATCCCGATCCCAATGGGCTTCCGGCACCCCGAGACCAACACTTCGAACTTCCACGCCGAACTCTTGGTAGGCCAAAGCGACTGAGTACGCCGAACTCACCGGTCCGCCAAAACTTGGGTCAAACGACGGCACCACTTGGAGCACGTTCAAAGCCTCAGCTGTGTCGGTTCTTTCCATCATGCGGTCCTCACCGCAAGTTCCATGCCCAGCGATTTGATGCTCTTGGCGTAATGCATCCACGAAAATCGATCCGCGTTCCGGACCGGTAAGTCAGTCTGACCGATCGCAATAAGCGCTTCAGCCACTTCTTCCCAGTTGCGATCCTCGATATACTTCGGATCAACGTAGACCGCTCCACCTTGCCCCGTTTCGGTCAGGGCCGCAATCGGCGAGCAAAGCGCTGGCTTGCCGTGCACGTTCGCCTCAACGACAGGCCACCCAAACCCTTCGTACAGAGACAGCAGGACCACAGCCGTACAAGTGCCGTACAATTCTCCCAACCGTAAATCACTAATCGAGTTCTCAATCGTGATAAGCGATCGGAGATGCGCCGGTACGATCTGCTTCTCCTCGCTCGTCATAGGCGGACCCACAATGGTCAACGACACATCTTGCATAGCCGCAGTTCGACGCAAATGCGTCCACGCTCGCACTGCTAAGTCACGTCTCTTTCTCCAGCCGGAAGAGCTGACAATTAATAGAAACGGTCCTCGCGCGCGGCGACCCGGTCTCGGAACGATCCCCGGGTCCAGAGCGTTCGGGATGACTCGCGCCTCACGACCGATTACCCGTCGGCAGTCATCTCGTGTCGCACGACTTACCGCGACGAGAATCATTGCTCGTCTTAGTCCACGCCTCACCAAGCGTTGATAAAACTTCCCGGCTCGCCCGACGTCCCACTTCTCCACGATGTCTCCGAGCGCAGCGCGGACCGCAATAAGATCGTGCACCGTCGCGATCGTCGGCTTCGGGGGAAGATATAGAGCAAAATATACTGCATCCGAATGATCTGCAAGGCACACGACGTCTGCCCGATTGCTGCCGACATAGAATCGAAGAGCGCTGAGCACAAACTGATCTAGATATATTCCCCATTTAGTGAGGCGTGCCGAGACCATCCCCAACGCCTTCGCAAACACATTTGCTGGTTCAAATACGTCCACGACCCATCCCCCATCACGCCACGCCTTAGCGAGAAGAGAGCTGTAACGTTGCATACTGTAGCCGGCCGCTGGATGGCTCGCCACAATTAGGATTCGCTTTAGGCGCACCTCGGACATGTTCTATCTCCAAAGAAGACGTAGTTGTGAGAGACACGGAAGCTGGTAATCCTGACGGTGGCCACGCCTCATTCCATCAGTCCAACGAGCGCCTCATAAACCGACGCGAGCCTGTTCACCACAGAACTCTCATCCGTAGATGCGTCCGATCTCGCCCCAATGCCCACGGCCTCGTATTTGGCAATCGTTTCAGCCCAGACTTCCGGCCGTCGACCCTGCACGACCGTGACCGTTTCCGGAGGTAGATACTGACTAGCGCCAGTCGTTTCCCGGCAGATGACTGGCAGCCCAAGCCGGGTTGCATCGAAGGAAACTAGTCCGAATGACTCAACCGAGGGCAACAGTAAGCAGCGCGACGAACGGTAGAGGTTTTCGAGAGTCGTTCTTCCACAAATTCCGAGATACTCTACGTGCTCTTTTTTCTTGAGCCATTCCTGGACCCGTCTGGGAGCAGGTCCAGCTACGATCAGTCGGTGAGGCCGTCCGAGGAGACGCACTGCTTCTACAGCAACGTCGAGACCCTTATAGACCTCTCCTCGTCCTACATAGAGCAATTGGCTAGAGTCGAACTCGCGACTCCCGACTCCATTTCGCGATGTAATCGCAGGTGCTATGGGAAGCGGAATCGTGACAACCTTATCAGGATTGATACCTCGATTGATGAATGAAGCTCTTGCAACGTCGGAGGACACAACGACCTTATTGGCAATCTCGTATTCATAATCGAGTAGATTACCGATTGGATCGCGTCGGACGGCAGATGGAAATCCACCATAAGCCTCGATATCCTGTTCGAAGACTGCATGATGGAAGTTGCGTCGTTCGAGAACTAGCGCTAATCGCTTTCTGTCAATATCTGGTAGCCGATGCGCAAGGCCCTCGATCGGATGAACCAGACGGGCACCATGTGCGACCGAGGCGGCTCTTGCTGCGTACCTTCGAGTTACAGCGCGGTACTGCCAGCCCGACATGCCTATCATCGGAGCGCGCGCCATCAACGGCGCAACTAGTTGGGCAAGCCCTAGACCGCTAACGGATACGTCTTCGGTCAAATCGCGAGTTCGTCGACGTGCGACCAGACTTCCCACACATGTCGGGACGGCGCGAGATCCTTCGAACTTCGAGTACGCCGTCTCATCGAGCTCCCACCTACCCAGCAAAGTGGGATCAAACTCTGCGACATGCATTGCTTTGATGACGTGATGGTAGTGGAATACGTTCGTCGCGTGGACTGCACGTTCATGCACTATCGGCGCTCCTAGGGCTCCAGGTGGTCAGCTCGCGGATCTGCTCGGCCTGCCCGCCCGGTCAAGATCGAAGAGCCCGTTTACGACGCTGCAGGCTTCACTTCATGCTGCGGACCGGTCAGTTGCTCCGCCCCGCTTCGACCCCGGCCTCTCAACCGGACCCGGAGGCTTCACTACCCGGGACCCTGGCATCTCTCCGGACCGGACTCTCACCGGCTGGCTATCGCGAGCTTGTCGTCCGGTTACGTCACAACCACTCCTTCGTGTCGTGAAGCCCGGACTGCTGGACGCACGGGGATCGAGGCTGAGAGGACCTCAGCGGCCAGCCCAGCCGTCTGCGGGTTCACGAGTGGCGACGAGCAACCCGTGTGTGGCGCCGAGGAGCGCCCCGGCGGTCGGGGTAGAGGTGCCGTTGGTGGGGATCACGAAAGCCCGTGAACCCCAGGTAATGGCTGCGGGCAGCGAGTCGTAGACGCTGTAGGAGTAGAAGACGCCGTCCTCGTCCGACTCCATGTAGCCGCGGCCTTGGGTGCGGATGAAGTCGAACGCCGGCCAGAGACCCGCCCGGTAGAGAGCAAGCTTGAGCAGGCGGCCGGCAGAATTTCCCTGCCCGAAGCGGTTGCTGTCGGAGATGAGGACGGCGCGAGCAGCGACTCGCATCATCTCCTCCACGACCGGACGCGGGTCCTGAACGTGGTGCATGACGCCCGTGGCCATGACGACGTCGAACTCCTCGGCGGCAAAAGGCAGGGCTTGGCCGTCGCCGCCGACGAACGTCCCGCCGCCCGCTTCGGCCTTCTCCCGCAGTGCGGCGACAGGCTCGAGTCCGACGACGCGGAAGTTCGGACGGGCATGGCGGATGAAGTCGACCGCTCGGCCCGTCCCGGCGCCAACGTCGAGCACACTCGACGCGTTCACCGTGTCCATGATCCCTAGGGCGTACTCGAGGGCGACATAATGCTCGTCGCCTGCGGTCAGGTGCGCGTCGGCGTAGCTCTCTGCCGTCGCCGCGTAGTAGTCCTGCTGTTTGGTCGTGGCGTGATCCACAGTTCCGCCTTCGTCGGAGGAGGTCGCATTCAGCGACGGTTGCGTGGGACCGGGGTCGGGCGCTGGCCGTTCGCCAGCCGGTGGCCGTTCGCGCGGAGCGCCGGAGGCACCAATTCTGTGCCGAGACCCTTGGCGCTCCTCTGCCGTCCGTAGACGTAGGAGTTGTAGCCCGTGCGTGTCGGTCTGGGGGCCCGGTTGACCACGAAGCCGAGCAGGCTTCCGTTGACGGCCTTGATGGCGTCGACGCACTCGTTGACGTCCGAGATCGAGGTGCTCCCATGCCGGACGACGAGCGCCACGCCGTCGCTGAGAGACGCGAGGACGGCCGCGTCGGCCACGGCGAGGATCGGCGGCGCATCGACGAGGACGTATTCGTACATGGTGCTCAGCCGCTGGACCAGACCGGACATGCGGGCCGACCCAAGCATCTCGCTGGGGTTGGGCGGTTCCTGCCCACTGAGTATGACGTGGGCGCCGAGTGAGGGGGCGAACTGCACCGCGTCCTCCACCGCGCAGTGGCCGGCCAAATGGGTCGTGAGGCCGACGTCCCCGGCCATGCCGAGAGTGCCGGAGAAGGTGGGCATCCTCAGATCACCTTCGACGACCACCACCCGGTGGCCACCGTGGGCGAGGAGCCCGGCGAGCGCAAGCGTCGTCGAGGTCTTGCCATCACTCGAGTTGGCGCTCGTGACGACGACGACCTTGCGGGGTCGGTCGACGTCGGTGAACTGGAGGTTCGTCCGCAGCCGGCGCAGGGCCTCGGCACGCGGACCGCGGTGCGCGCCCTCCAGCAGATTCGTCCCCTCGTCGTCCTCGGGAACGACGGAGAGCACGGGCGCCACGCCCAGCTTCTGCAGCTGCTCCGGGCTACGCACCGAGGTATCGAGGTTGCTCCGCACGACGGCGCCGCCTGCGCCGGCGAGCGCGCCCAGAATCAGACCGAGCAGGAGGTTGAGGGCCCACCGGGGCTGGACCGGCGCCGCGACCGGCATCGCCCGCTGGAACACGCGCGCCGTAACTGTTGGCCGCTGAGTCGGATCGAGGGGCTGCTCGATGCCGACGACCGCTTGGGTGAAGACGTCGGAGACCGCGTTGCCGACGGCGACGGCCTCCTGCGGGCTCGACGCGGTCGTGGTCACGTCGATGAGCACCGTGCCCGTCGTGGAGCTCGCAGAGATGGTCTTCTGCAGGTCCGGGATCGTCTCCGACAGCGACAGCCGCTGGATGACCTCCTGGCTGATGCGGCTCGAGCTCAGGAGCCGGGTATACGACTTGACCCGGTCCTCCGAGAGGAGACCACTCTGGTATGCGGAGTCGGTGCGCGTGTCCACCTGTGCGGATACATATAGGGTGGAGACCGCGGCGTACTTGACGGGCGTGAGAGCGCTAATCCCGGCAGCGACGGCGAGACCGAGAAGAACCCCCATCAGCACGACAAGCCAGCCCTGCCGGACGGACCCAATCAGATCACGAGCAGTCACGAACTGACCCCTCCTTCTGCGGAAAAGATATCGGATGGGCCATGCCGCTCCGTCACGGAGGGGGTCCGGGCGGACACCGAGAGCACAAGCGCCGCCACCAGCCCGGCTGCCGCATACACGACGAGGTAGACCAGCAACCACCCGATTTCACCGGACGGGTGAACGGCAGCTAACAGCGTCGCGGCACTCAGGGCGGCCACGTCGGAGGCCATGGCGGCCGACGGCCGGCGGGTCCCGCGCAACCAGATGTGCAGCAACCGCCAGGCGGCGGCAAACACACCGAACAGCACGATCATCCAGCTCAGCCGCTCGAGCTCGGCATACGACGGGCCGAACAGCGCGACGATGATGTGCGGGTAGGCAACCGCCGCGGCGACGGCCGCCAGGACCACGGTCGTGCCCGCCACCATGCCGTAGGTCAGCCGAGGACCTCGACGCTGCTTCGCCTCGGCGAGAAGCGGGTTGGTCAGCGCCTGCACCGGCATGGACATGGGGGAGCCTGCACTCTGTGCCACGGTGATCTGGGCCGTCGCGGGCAACCCACCGACCACGGTGGCCAGCAAGACGAGCCCCCGGTCAGCGAGCGAGACCCCGACCTGGGCGAGGGAGTGCGCCAGGCCTGCGCCGGAGACACGGCGGGCACTGATGAGTTCGACACCCATGTCGGCGCCCGTGGACCCCGCCGCCTGGACCGGCGCGCCGACCAGCCGTTCCGTCAGCGTCAGGGAGCGCCCCCGGGCGAGGGTGACGAAGCAGATCACGAGGATCACCACCTCGGCACTCAGCCACACGGCGCTGACTCCCGGGACGGAGAGGGCTCCCTGTGTCCACGCGAGCAGCGCGAAGCCGACGAGGACGGACAGCGAGTAGCAGAGCTGAAGGACGGCGAGGACACCGATGCCATAACGCGTAAAGAGGGCGGCCATCACCCAGGAGTTCTGCGCCGACAGCAACGTGATGACACCGACAGTGACGACCGTCGCGGCCGTGGACCGGTCGTCGGCTACAAGTAGGACGACGGGACCGACGAGGGCGACCGCGACGGCCCCAGCGACGACGGCGACCACGGCCCGCGGTGTCAGGGCCACCGTCCCGGTGCTGCGCACGATAAGCTCGGAGAGCCCGAGGCCGCCGAGGAAGCCGAGCAGTGTCGTTCCCAGGCTGATAAGCGCGGCGACACCCCGATCGTCGACCGAGAGCTCACGGGCGAGCAGAATCCCCGAGACCAGGTTGAGGACCACCACTACGGCCTGGGTCGCGAAGGCGACGGACGCCCCGCGCACCACCTTTGTCAGCACGGCCATGGTCAGGCGCGCATTGCCGACGCGACCGTGGCGTACCGCTCCGCGAGCCCCGCCACCACGTCCTCGTCCGACACCGAGTTGACCAGGCTGTGGATACGTGTGGCGGTGGCGTAGGCGTCGAGAGCCAGCACCACTTTCGTCCAGCATTCGGGGTTGCGTCCCTCGATCACCGAGTTTGCCGTCGGCGGCAGGTACTCGGCGGCCCCCGTCGTCTCCCGGCACAGGACAGCAAGCCCTGGCTCGCCGCCTCGAAACCGAAGGACTCGACGAACGGGAGTCTTTCATCTGCTCAGCCACGACCAGGCGTAACGGCGAGGCACCGAGCCGCAAAGTGGTTTCGACGGCGACGTCGAGGCCCGTGTAGGCGTCTCCGCGGCCAACGTAGAGCAGGAGGAAGAGGTCGACGTTTCGGCTCGACGATACACGACGGACGGGAAGTCGCAGTTCCAGAGCTTGCCCGGCGGATGACCGCGCTCGAGGAACGAGTTCCGGGCGACGTCGGAGTAGGTGAGAATCCGGTCGGAGGACGCGTACTCCTCCTCCAGGACGTCGCGCAGAGGGTCCGGGGTGAGGGTGAACGGAAAGCCGCCGTGGACCTCAATATCCGCCTCGAACACCTCGTGGTGGAGATTGCCGCGCTCCATCACGGTGGTCTCGGCGCATCGCTGCCGCAGGCTGGCGACCCCAAGACCCTCGATGAAGTGCAGTAGCTGGGCGCCTCGCGTCTCCCTCGCCACTCGTCGCGCATTCTCACGGGTCGCGGCGTGGTAGGCCTGCGGCGCCAGGCCGACGCGCGGGAGTCGCGCGAACAGCGGGAACACGAACTGCTCGGGCCCCAACGAACGGACGCGGACCTCGGGGTCGAGGGTGACGGTGGGGCGCCGTCGCATCAGCGCCGCGAAGGCTCCCCCCCCGGGCAGGGTCTCGACGCGGCGCACCTGCGCCTCGGTGAACTCGAGCCGACGGAACACTGACATCGCGTAGTCGCTGCGCTGCGGAGCGGCCACCACGTGGCCGTAGTGGAACACGTTGCTGGCATGGACGGCTCGCCGTCGCTCAGGCATCGAGCGGCTCCTTCCGAACCGTCACCACCGCGAAGAGGGCAAACCCCAGCGCTGCGAAGCCCTGCACCGACGGCTGCGCGGTGATCTGCCCGAACAGGAGGATGGGGAAGAGGGCGAGTGCCACCATCAGAGCGGACCGGCCGAGCACCTCACGCCGTATACGCCACGCCAAGACCACGGCCACCGGGGCGAAGACCTGGCGCGCGAGGGAGAGCAGAAACCCCGTCAAGCCGAGCTCTTGGGTGGCGCGGGGGACGTCGTTCTCGATCCACACGACGTTACGCTCGACGGAGCGCCCCACGGAGCTGTGGCTCCCCGCGCCGTCGCCGAGTAGGGGGAAGCCAAGTGGGTCGAGGTTGTACTGGGTCGCCGTATCGAGCAGACGTCCCTGGCTGTCCTCGTCCTGGTTCGCGACCTCGATGCGGTCTTGGAACGCGCTAATGGCCGAGGGTACGGCGACGACGGCCACGACCGCTGCGACGGCGACCACGAGCAGCATTCCGACCTTCCGTTCGCGGCGAATCTCGGGCACTAGGAGTAGGTAGCCGACGACCACGATCGCCGCCCCAGCGAGCAGGGTCCGACTCCCGGCGACGGCCACGACGACGAGCGCGCACGCGAGATAAATGATGAGTCGTGGGGGCGGGAGGAGCCCCGACCCTTCCCGCCGCTCGCTCGCGAGCGCCAGAGCGAGCGCCAGAGCGAGCAGCGCGTACACCGATAGCCCGACGGACGCCGTGAACGTGCCGGATGCGCGGGAGACTCCCTCGGCCGTGCTGAGCGCCTGGAACTCGTCCTCGCCAACCTGGTTAATGAACGAGTTCTGGGGGCTCAGGGCCTGCGCCACGCAGAGCACCGCGTTAACCGGGAGCCAGATCACCACGGCCGAGACCGTGAGCCGTACGTCGATCTCCGAGCGCGTGCGCAAGGCGAAGAGCGCTAACGCCACACCGACTACGTAACTCCGAGCGCCGAGTAGGCCCAGGAGCGGGTTCACTCGTCCGATGAGGATCTGCAGGGCCGTCAGGAGCGCGACGACCACCACGATCGCCGCGAGGACCCCCTCGATCGCGGTCCAGGGGTGCCGGCGTCGACGGCTGAGCACCCAAGCAGCCGCCATGACGAAGAGCGCGTCGCGTGCCACGTAGAGCGCCGTCCCCGCCGAGGGAAAGACCCACTTGCGCAGCGCGCCCTCCACCAGCCAGAGGTGGACGTAGAGAACCAGGACGAGCGTCGCAGAAGTGGGGACCGTACGCGGCGACGGCACTGGCAGGAGTGTCGTCTCCTCGTCCCGCCGGGCGCTGGCTCGCAGCGAGGCCGTCATCGGTCGTCGACCTCGACGCTTGCCGATGTCGGCTCGGCCCGGCCGAACCTGCCGAGTGTGGAGCGGGCCCCGCGAAGTCGGGGGGTCGTCACGCAGTCGGCGGCGCGCCGGGCGACGGCTCCCGCGGGGACGAGCGACCCGGCCGGCAGCTGGGTTCCCCGCAACACACGCCAACGAGCGCAGCCAGGTCGAGCGGTGCGCCTGAAACGCCCGCCGACTCCAGTTCCTCGACCCGCTTCATGCGGATAGCTGGACATTACACAACCTCCAACCGCCGGCACTCTGGCCCATGTTGAAAGCTTCAAGACGGAGCCTTCAGCTCGGCGTCTGCCATGATGTGGGCGAGCTCACCCGGCATGGTCTGCGCCGACCACCCCAGCACCCGCCGCGCCTTCGAGGCATCCCCGATCAACGCGTCCACCTCCGTCGGACGTACGTACGCCGGGTCGAACCGCACGTTCGACTCCCAGTCCAGCCCCACCCGCGCGAAACAGAACTGCACCCACTGGCGCACCGTCGTCGCCGTCCCCGTCGCCAGCACGTAGTCATCCGGGGTGTCGGCCTGCAACATCCGTCACATCCCCTCCACGTACTCCGGGGCGAACCCCCAGTCCCGCACCGGGTCCAGGTTGCCCACGTACACGTGCTCCTCCCGCCCCGCCGCGATCCGCGCCGCCGCCCGCGCGATCTTGCGCGTCGCGAACGTCTCCCCCCCGCCGCGGCGACTCGTGATTGAACAGAATCCCGTCGCACGCGAACAACCCGTCCGCCTCCCGGTAGTTCCGCGCCATCCAATAGCCGTACACCTTCGCCGCCCCATAAGGAGACCGCGGACAGAACGCGTCGACTCCGACTGCGGCCGCGGCGTCGCCCCGAACATCTCCGACGACGACGCCTGATAGAAGCGGCAATCCACCCCCACCATCCGGATCGCCTCCAACACCCGCGCCGTCCCCACCCCCGTCGTGTTCCCCGTGTACTCCGGCTCGTCGAACGACACCCGCACATGCGACTGCGCCGCCAGGTGATACACCTCGTCCGGACGCACCCGCTCGATCAACGTCACCAGCCGCGACGAATCCGTCAGATCCCCGTAATGCAGCAACAACCGCTGCCCCGGATCATGCGGATCCTGGTACAGATGCTCGATCCGACCCGTGTTGAACGTCGACGACCGCCGAATGATCCCGTGGACCTCGTACCCCTTCGACAACAAGAGCTCCGTCAGGTACGAGCCGTCCTGCCCCGTGATCCCCGTGATCAGGGCCCGCTTCATCGGAGGCCCTTCTCGGAGCTGACCCGCGACACGATGGGCCTCGGACCCAGTCGCCGACCAGGGGCCGGTTCTTGGCGGGGATCGGGCATAAGGCCGACACAATCGCTCGGTCGCCGGATGACGGCTGCGGCGGGAGCCACGGCGCTGGCCGGGACGTCCACGCCACGAAGGACGATCGCACGGATCGCGATCCATGCTCCGTCTCCAACCGTGATGGGGGCGTTGTCGTACTCGAAGCTCTCCGACTCCACACTGTGACTTCCGGTGCACAGCACTACGTCCTGGGACACGCAGACGTGGCTTCCGATCGTGATCGGCTCGAGGTTGAGCAGCCGGGCCCCCTCCCCCAGCCACACGCTGTCACCCAGGCTCAGCTTCCACGGCCAGTGGATGCGAACGCCGTTGCGGATGTTGGTGCCGCGTCCGACCCGCGCGCCGAAGGCCCGCAGGATGGGTGGGCGGAGCCGCGCCGGCAGCCACCACGCCTGGAACACGAGGTGCGAGACGGCGAACCAGAGGACCTGGGCGACGGTCCCGCGACCCTTGTTGTAGCCCGCTCCCGTGAACAGGTCGAGGCGGCGCTCCGTCATGCGTCCTCCCCCGCGGCAACGAGCTGTGCTGCGGTCTCGTCGGCCTGCGGTCGAGCCTGCGGCACGACCTCGACGCTGCCGACTCGCCGCTCGGCGGCCCGCCACTTCCTCTCCCTGGTCGCCGGCGAACCCACACCTCCTGCGAGGTCGTCGACCCATCGCAGGTAGGCGTCCCGCGCGGACTCCCCGGTCAGATGGTCCTTGACGTACATCCGACCACGGGCGCCCATCACCAGGCATTCGGGCTCGTCGGCGCTGAGGGTCAGGACGGCGTCGAGCAACGCGTGCGGATCCCCCGGGGTCACGCACAGCCCCGCGCCGGAGTCCTGCACCTCGGAGGTCGCGGCGCTCCGCGGGCTCGTCGCCGCCACGACTGGCCGCCCCGCAGCGAAGTAGGACGTCAGCTTGCTCGGCACGCACATCTCGGCGACCTCAGGTCGCTCGTTGAGCAGCAGAACGTTCGCAGCCGCCATGGCCGTCTCGAAGTCTCCGTCCGGCAACGGGTCGACGAACTGCACGCGGTCGACCCCGCGCGCCTCGGCCTCGAGCCGGCGACGCTGGTTGCCGGTACCGAGGAGGACGAAGCGCACCGGGAGCCCCCGGCGCTCCGCCAGCTCGGCGGCGCCCAGAACGTTCTCGAGGCCTTGCTTGGCACCCATGTTCCCGGCGTGCAGCGCGACGGTCTCCTCCGGGCACCAGCCCAGCCGGGTGCGGAGGGCGGTGATGTCGCCGACCGCGTCGCTGATGTGGGTCCAGTTGCGGATCGTGGTGACCCGGCGGCCGTCCACACCCAGCCCGACGAGCGAGCGGCGGAAGCTCTCGTGGATGGCGACGACTCCGTCCGCCCGCCGGAGCAGGCCACGCTCCAGCCGCTCTGCCGCGCGCGCACCGCGGCCCCCGAGTGCGCCGGTCTCGGCGATCGCGCGGCTGTAGAGGTCCTGGACGACGACGCCGACCGCGGTGCGGCCCGGAGAGCGCCACCGCAGTGTCGACGCGATCGTCAGCAGAGCCGGGCTCACCGCGAGAACGACGTCGGGACGGGGGCCTGCGACGGCCGCAGCCTGAAGTGCGAAGACGGCCTCGAGCGTGATGCGGCTCTTCCCGGTCGGCTGACGCGGGACCGGGTGCCACACCCGGGTGACCCGGATGTCGCCGTCGCGCTCCTCGGTGTGCCGCCCCCGGTATCCGTCGGCCACCCGCCATTCCGGGTAGTGCGGCAGGCCGGTGATCACGTGGACGTCGTGGCCGGCCTCGGAGAGGAAGCGGGCCATGCCGGTCGTGTACGGCGCGATCCCGGTCGGCTCGGGCGCGTAGTTCAGCCCGAGAATGAGGATGCGCAATCGCCGTTCCATGACCAGCTCGCCCCCGATGACTAGGTGACACAGGCGCCCGGCTCGGCGCCGGGCGGATCTCGGTCAGTACGCTCCTCGCCCGCGGAACACCGCGCCGACCGTCTTCCAGAGGATGCTGAGATCGAGCGCCGGCGACCAGTTCTCCACGTAGCGCAGGTCGAGCCGCACCGACTCCTCCCACGAGAGGTCCGAGCGGCCCGAGACCTGCCAGAGCCCGGTCATGCCCGGGCGGACGAGCAGCCTGCGGCGGGCGTCGGCGGCGTAGGTCTCCACCTCGCGCGCCAGCGGCGGACGCGGGCCCACCAGCGACATCGTCCCGGCCACCACGTTGAACAGCTGCGGCAGCTCGTCGAGCGAGAGGCGCCGCAGGGTCCGGCCGATGGAGGTGACGCGCGGGTCGGCCTTCATCTTGAACAGCGGGCCCGAGCCGTCGTTGCCGGCCAGCAGCGAGCCGACCTGCTCCTCGGCGTTCATGACCATCGACCGGAATTTAACCATCCGGAAGCTCTGGCCGCCGAGCCCGATCCGCTCCTGGCGGTAGAACACCGGGCCACCGTCCCGCTTGATCAACGCGGCGAGCGTCAGGAAGACCGGGGCGAACACGAGCACGAGCGAGGCCGCCATCGTCCGGTCGAAGACGTTCTTGGCGACGCGCGTGACGCCGCTGAAGCGCGGCTCGGTGAGGCGCAGCAGCGGAAGGCCGTCGACTGGGGCCATGTGCAGCCGGGGGCCGCCGATCTCCATGAGGCCGGGGTCGACGACGAGCTCGACGCCGCTGCCCTCGAGCTGCCAGGCGAGGCGGTGCAGGCGCTTGGGCGTCCAGCCCGGCGTCGGGGCGATGGCGACGACGTCGATCTCGTGCTCGGCCACCTGGTGGGCGACGTCGTCGAGGTCCCCGACGACCGGGACGTTGTTGATCTCGCTCGGCCGGACCCGTCGAGGTGCAGGCGGCGACGACCTTCCAGCCGTGGTGCGGCACGCGCCGCGTCCGCTCGATCAGGTCGCCGACCGTGCTGGTGGTCCCCACGACGAGCACCGAGGACATGCAGGCGTCGGCCTCGCGACGAGCGCGGTGCAGCACGCGACGGATGAGGTAGCGGCCGGCGAGCACGCCGAGGCCCGTGGCCGGCACGACGCCGAACACCCAGGGCCGCACCTCGTTGACCTTGAAGAACATCCCGCCGAGGGAGAGGAGCAGGCTCGTCGCGATGAACGCCCGGACGATCCGGTTGAGCTCCTCGGTGCCCTGGCCCAGGACGCCCTGGTCCCAACAGCGCAGCGCGGACATCGAGGTCAGGGCGAGGACCGAGCCGACGGCGCCGAGCGCGATGGCCACAGCGAGGTCCCAGTTGCGGGACCCATCGTGGACACCGATGAGGATCGCGGCCACGGTGATGGTGGCGATCATTCCGAGGTCGGTGGTCACGATGGACCGCACGAGGCGGCGCTGCCAGGTGTAGAACCGTGGCGCGTGGCTGACCGGTCGAGCAGCCCCGGTGCGATCGACCGGCTGGAGCCGCTCAATCGATTCCGAAGCTCTCGTGTGACTACTCACCCTCGCGACCCCCCGTGTCACGTACGGGCGCCGCCGTCGGCAGGACGAGCCTGCAGTACGTTCGTCGACCCCCGTACCGTCCGACCTGCCCTTGACAGCCCTGAGGCCGTCAGTGCGATATCGCCCCCCGGAGGGTCTGCCGTTACCCGATCTGGCGGATCTGCGGTTTCGGTTCGCTGTGACGTGGGTCACGGTTCAACGACCGTCGCCCGATGTGGTTGCGATCGCCGGACTGGTACCACTCTGTGTGACGACACGACCACGCCGTCCGACGGTCGAGGCTCGGCCGTCCGACGCCGACGCTTCTCTGTCCACCTGGCTCCCCCGGACCGTCCGTCCTGGTGCTGGGCGGTGAGCCTGACTGACGGTGCGGAGCGTGGCAAGAGGCCTACCGGCGTACCTCGTTCGCTTGACAGCGAACGGAAAGGTCCGTCGTCGAGGGCGCAACCGTCGCTCAGCGGGACCGATCGGGGGTGACGAAGACCCGAACGAGGACGCGGGCGGGACCGGTCCCCGTCTCCCACTCCGTCACCGGTGGTGATGCCGGGGGAGCCCGAGGGGCAGGTCGTCCGCGTCGGGGGTGTCCACAGCCCGTTCCAGGCGGGCGGCGGCGTCGGCCCACGGCACCCAGCCCAGCGAGCCGGTGAGCGCGGCGGCGAGGGCGAAGTGGTCGCGGGCGACGGCGTCGTCGCCGAGGGTCCAGTGGGCGAGGCCGGTGAACAGCGTCCCCGGCCCGACGACGACGGCGCCGAACCCGACCAGCACCACCGCGTCCGGGTCGGCCGGGAGCTCGGCGAGCACCAGCCGGGCGGTCTCCGCGTCACGTAGGTGGAACGCGGCGGCGGACGCCATGGCCAGCCTCGGGCGGTCGAAGGAGCGGCCCGTGATCGCCGCGCGGCGGCGGCGGAACTCGGCGAGGTGGGCGCGGGCGTCGTCGAGCTTCCCGGCCCGCGCGGCGGCGACGGACGCCCCCGCCGACCAGGCCGGGATCGACCGGGCCGCGTCCGCGGCGCCCACGGTGAGGTCGACGAGCTGGTCGGCGGTCCCTGCGAGCCAGTGCCGGATCATCAGGTGCACCCCGTAGCCCTGCATCGCGTCAGCGACCCCTAGCTCCTGTCCCCGCTGGAACCCGGCCAGCGCCACGGCGTCGGCACCCTCGACGTCGCCCTCGGCCAGCATCAGCGCCGACTCCACGAGGTGCCCGGCCCAGATCAGCCGCGGCCGGTGCCAGCGCTGGGCGTCGTCGGCCAGGGCCGCCCGCAGTTTCCGCGCCCGCTCCACCTGCCCGGCCCCCAGCGCGGCCGTCATCAGCAGCTCGGTGGCGTCGAGGCGCAGCAGGGGGTCCTCGGCCTCGACGGCGAGGGCGTAGGCGTCCTCGGCCACGGCGAGGCGGTCGCGGGCGAGCCCGGCCCCCTCCACCAACGACCGCGCCTCCAGCGCCCGGGCCCGCGCGCGCGTGGTCATCGGCGAGCCGCCGGCGTCGGCGAGGGCCCGCATCTCCGCGACGGCGTCCGGGCGGGCGTTCCCGCCGAGCGACTCCTCCCGGACCACCGACGCGAGCAGCTCGAACCGCGCCGCCGGCGGCAGCGCGCGCCGCTCGACGCGGTGCAGGCGGGCGAGGCGGCGCGGGTCGCCGGTGACCGACTTGCCCAGCGGCTCGTCGCCGATCGCGGCGAGGACGAGCAGGTCGGCCGCGCGGGGGTCGGGGTCGGCCTCGCCGTCGAGCCCGGCGATCGCGGCGTCGAGGACGTCGTCGGCCTCCTCGAGCCGCCCGAGCGCCCCGAGTACGAGCCCGCGGTGCACCGGCAGCGCCACGTCGGGCCCCAGGTCGGCGGCGGCCTCGTCGAGCAGGGCGAGAGCCTCGGGCAGCGCGCGCCGCCGGTAGGCGGCCACCCCCGCGCCGAGGCGGGCCCGGGCGACCTCGACCGGCGGGAGGAGCACCGCCGCGCCGAGGGTGTGGCGGAGGCGGACGAACGCGTCGGCATCGGTGCGGAGCTGGATCAGCCGCGTGTGGTGCAGGTGCGTGCGGGTCGCGGCGGGGACGGCGTCGCGCACCGCGCCGGCCATGAGGTCGTGGCGGACCACGACGCGGTCGGGCAGGGCGAGCGCGAAGCCCGCGTCTACGGCGGGGCGCAGGTCGTCGGCCAGCTCGAGCGGGCGCCGGTCGAGGACGGCGGCGAGCCCGGCCAGGTCGATCGGCGCGAGCACGGCGAGGGCCTCCAGTCCCCGGCGGGCGCGGGCGGGGAGCCGGGCGACCTGGTGGGCGAGCATCGTCCGCAGCCGCTCCGGGACGCGGCGGGCGGCGTCGACCGCGCTCGCCTCGTCCGGCGCGCGGCGAGGACGTCGAGCAGGGCGGCGGCGTGCAGCGGGTGACCGCCCGCGCGGCGGACGACGTGGTCGACGAGGCGGGCCGCGGCCGACGGGCCGAGGTGGGCCAGCCGGGCGGTGGCGACGGTGGCGATCGCCTCGGGGTCGAGCACGTCGAGCGGGAGGTGCTCGGTGGCGGCAGCGACGGCGAGGAGCTCGGCGCGGGTGGCGTCCCAGTCGGGGTGGGCGACGGCGTCGGGCGCCCGAGCGGCGACGAGCACCACCGCCCCTGCCGGGACACCCACCCGCGCGAGCAGGCCGAGGACGCCGAGCGAGGCCGAGTCGGCGCGGTGCGCGTCGTCGAGGCTCACCAGCACCGGAGCGTCGCGGGCGAGCCCGGCGAGCCGGTCGCGCAGCCACGGTCCGGGCGTGCTGCGCATCGACTCCGGGGGCCACCCGAGGGCCTCGAACCAGGCCGCCATCGGCGTCCGGTCGTCCTGCCACGCCCCGGCGACGACGCGGGCGCCCGCGACGTCGGCGGCGTGGCGGGCGGCGGCGAGCAGCACCGACTTGCCGATCCCGGCCTCTCCCTCGACCACGACGATCTGCCCGTCGGCCCGCAGCGCGGCCAGGACGCGGGCCAGCGGGGCGTCGCGGCCGGCCATGGCCGGGCGGCGGCCCCGATCCCGCTCCGGCGTGGAGCGCTCGGCCAGGACCTGCTCGTAGGCCGCCCGCAGCTCGTCCCCCGGCCCGACGGCGAGCTCGTCACGCAGGTGCCGGCAGGCGGCGAGGTAGGCCTCGGTCGCGTCACCCGGGCGGCCGGCGCGGTGCAGGGCCGCGACGAGCAGCGCCTGCAGCGACTCCGGGCGGGGTGCTCGGCGGCGACGGGCCGGGCGGCGTCGACCGCCTCGGCGCCCCGGTCGAGCTCCACGAGCGCCCGCGCCCGGGCCTCGACGACCCGGATCATCCGCTGCTCGCGGGCATGGTCACAGGCGATACCGAGGCGGGGGGCGTCGAGGGTGCCGCCCTTGCCGATGGCGCGCGCGCACGGCGGCGGCACCGGGGGAGCGGGCAGCCGGCCCGGTCGGGCCCCGGTCCCGGTGCTGCCCGCGGAGATGCCGCTACTCTCTGCGGTTGGAGGTCATCCGGTTCCATATCTACGATTCAGCGCCTCGCTGCGGACGGCGCACCGCCCGGGCCGCCGGTGGGCAGGGCAGGGCAGGGCGCTGACCCCTGTCCTGATCTTTGAGAAGGGCCTCGATGAGGGCATTGAGGGCATCTGCGTCGTCGGCGAGGTCGTCGAGCAGGGTCGGGACATCGTGGAGGTCCGGAGCGGGCCGTTCGCGGTCCGCGATGGCGGATGGGCCGGTCGCTTCGGGGGCGGCGACGGGTGCTTCGTCCGGTGCGGCGTTGGTGCCGGCGCGGACGGCGGCGAGGGCGAGGCGGGTGCGGATGGTGCGGGTGGTCATGGGGCGGTAGTCGTCGTGCCAGCCGTGGCGGTCGATCGCGGGCAGCAGCACCGCGGCGGCGCGCCACCGGGCCGGTCCGCCGGGAGCGTGCTGGTGCGGCTCGCGGCGGTGGGGGCGTGGGCCGCGGCGAGGGTGGTGCGCGCGGAGCCGCGGCCGAGGCCGTCGGCCACGCCGAGGATGTCCAGCCACCGCGCGACCGTGCAGGTCGGGCAGGTCCGCGGGTTGTATCCGTCGGGGACCTGCCGGTCCTCGACCCGCATGACGGGCGGCTCGCTGGGGTCGGTGGCGATGGTGATGTCGGACGGGTGCAGGGCGCGGGCGGCGGTGTGGGTGTAGTCGAGGACCTCGGTGAGCACGATCAGGAAGGCGTCGCGGCGTCCGGCGAGCCCGGCGGGCCAGCCGCGGGTCGGGCAGGACGCGATCATCAGCTCCGCGTCGGGGCGCCGCCGCAACGGGGCAGGCGGAGCGGCGGCGGGTCCGGTGTCGGGGCGGGCAAGCAGGTGGCCGTCGCGGCGGTGCGCGGCGGCGATGGCGCGGACCCGGCGGGCCTGGGTGGCTGGTCGGGCCGGCATCGTGGCGAGGAACCCGAGGAGCACCGCCGTGGTGGTGGGCAGGGCGGGCTGCCTGGTCGCGGCGGTGTAGTCGCAGAACAGGGCCCACTCCCCCGCGTAGCCCGACCCCGCGGCGTCCCGCAGGACTACGGGCTGGTCGAGAGGGCGCTCGTCGGGGGTGGTCACGGCGTGGCGCTCGAGGGGCTCTAGAGGCCGAGGGTGGTGACGGCGTTGCCGACCAGCGGGGTGTGGTCGCGGTCGTAGAGCTCGACCATCGCGTCGCTTGAGTGGCGGGTCTGGCGGCGGACGGCGCGGTGGTCGGCGCCGGCGCGCCGGGCGGTGGTGACGAACCCGGCGCGCAGCGAGTGGAACCCGACCGGCCCCTCGAGACCCGCGTCGGCAGCGCGACGCTGGACCATGCTGTGCAGCGCGTCCCCGGTCACCGCCGTCTCGGCGAGGACGCCGCCGCGGCGGATTCCTCGCAGCAGCGCCATCCCCGCGGGCAGGTCCGGCACCGGCGCCCGTCCCGGCGGAGTCCGTGCGCCCTCGACCGTTGTGCCGCCGGCCGGGTCGCCCGGCTCGTCGTCCGAGCTCGTGTCGGGGCCGGCGTCGGGGTGGGCGTAGAGGTGGTGCTGCTCGGACAACTGCGGGGTCTCCAGGACGGCGCCCATGGTCGCGGCGCGCCCCTCCCCCGCCTCGTGCAGCAGCAGGAGCCAGCGCAGCGCCGCGCAGGGCGGGCAGGTGCCGGGATGACGCCCGTAGGGCAGGACGATGGTGGCCCCGGTGGCGTCCTGGTCGGTCTTCGACGACCGGATACGCAGGTGCAGCCCGTCGCCCGGGTGCCAGATGAGGTCGCCGACGGTGAGCGCGGCGAGCTCGCTGCGCCGTAGAGCCCCGGCGAAGCCGGCGAGCAGCACGAACGCGTCGCGGGCGGCGGTGAGCCCCGCGGGCCACCGGCACCAGTCCATCCGTGCCAGCAGGGTGCGAACGTCGTCGAGCAGCAGCGGTCGCATGCGGTGGGGTGGGTGAGCGCGGGCGCGGCGGATCCCGGTCAGCACCGCGGCGACGGCGGGGTCGCGGGTCCGCGACGCGTACCCGGCCTCGCGGTGGGCGGCGGCGATCGCGGCCAAGCGCCGGGCGAGGGTGGCGGGCTGGTAGAGCACGGCGCCGGTCTCGGTGCGGGCGGCCTCGAGGTCGGTCAGGTACAGCCGCACAGTCGACGCCCCCGCCGGCACAGCATCGCGGCCCGCGAGGGCGCACCAGCGGCTGAAGTGCTCCCAGTCGCTGGCGTAGGCGGCGCGGGTGCGCGGCGCGCGGGCCGCTGCAGCGTGGGCGTCAGCCCGAGCAGCCAGGGCCGCGAGGGCGGCCGCGCGCTCCTCCCCCACCACCAACCCCCCGCCGGGCCGCCCGGGCGGCGTCGGCGATGCGGCCGGCATTGGCGCGGGGGCGGCCTGATGCGGCTGGGTCACGGTCTCTCCCCTGCTCACGCCCTGTCAGGCGCCCTCTCGGCGGCCGCGGCCCGACGCCTACGGGCCCCGGCCGCTACATCTGTACCAGATAACGGGACATTGTCACGAGTGCTGATCCCTCGACCGGAAGCGAGCGCGGAGTGCTCGTGGCGTGTCGTCAATGTCCGATTTCGAAGTCGGGGGCGAATTCAGGCAGTGGAAGCATTCGCTTCGACGAAGCGCCGCCGTCGCTATCCCTGTTATCAATTCCGAAGTTGAGTGCACGATGTCTGGAAGTCAGCATCACCGCCGAAGCTCACCCTCGCCAACCTTGACGCCACCGACGACGCCGAGCTCGCCGGAGGCGCTACTCACGCGGAAGTCGGAACTCGAGGAACGAGCGGTCGACTTCGATCGGGTCGTTCAGCGGCTCTTCACCATGAAGCGTGGAGGCGGCCTCTCAACGCGGTGGTGACAGGAGTCTGCCAGTCCACGCCGCAGTGCAGCAGTAGTCGCAGCCGGTAGTTGGCGAGGTTGCGGTGGTGAATGTGGCCCCGTAGGGCTCGGCGGGGTCCCAGATCGAGCTGGGGTGAGCGGCCGGGCGCGGCCGGTAGGGCTCTCGGCGACGTCATCAGTCGTGGATGACGGCGACTCCCTCTCGCCGGAGGTCGGCGAGGCCGTCCGTCATCGCCTGCAGCTGCTCGAGCGTGTGCCCCACCCAGTCCTCGAGCTCACCGACGATGCGGACGGGCTCTCGGGTCCGGTAGGAGCGGGTGGGATTGCCGGGGAACTTCTTGTCGGTGACGTTGGGGTCGTCCTCGAGCGTGCCGGTGGGTTCGACGATGTAGATCCGACCGGGACCCTCGCCGGCGGCCAACTCGGCACCCCAGGCCGCGGCGTCGAGCGTGGCCGTCACGTAGACGTGGTTCATGACCCGCCCAGCCTCGAAGTTCGACAGGCGGCCGGGTACCAGCAGGTCGCCGACGCCGAGGTCGGCCTTGGTCCCGTGCAACATCGCGGCCGACTCGTGGACCTCGAAAGGTGTCGGTGGGGTCACGTCGCTCTCCTCTCGGTGGTCGTTCGCGGCGATACCGTCTCGACGGACCCCGCCTCGGCGACCCGCCCTTTCCGGAACCTGAAGCACCACCGCAGTCGGGTCGGTGGCCCGCCGTCTGACACTCCGGCGGCCGGACTGACACCCCGCCTAATGGGATGTCTGACACGGCGTCGGCCTGACGACCACCGTCTGACACCACATCCACCGGACACCGCATCGGCCGGCAACGGCTCGACGTCCTTGGTGGGTCGGGTCGAACGCGTTCTCGACGGTGGGTGCGGCGCCGGCGTGCGTCAGCCGTGGGCCGTGATCATGTCCCGGACGGCGTTCCACGACGCGAGCCGGGTCCACGAGGCGCCGGTGTCTCCGAACGTGGCGCGACGGGTCGTGTCGGTGAGCGTGACCGCCCGCGGCCGACCCTTCACGCGATGGTCCTTCGCTTTCCACCGACCGTCGAGGGTGGTCCAGCAGCCCTGAGCGTCGGTCTTGGACTCGAACTGGACGCTCTTCTCGCGCGCACTCACCTCGTCAGTATCGGCCGCGCGCACGGGCGACCGCCATCGGCGTCGGCGGGAGTCACGATGGCGACGCGGCCGCTGCGGCCGAGACTTTCGCCGCCGTCCCCGGGCGACCTCGATCAGCCCGTCCGTGGCGAGGACGGAGATCGCGCGGTGGGCGGTCCCGACCGCCACCCCGTACCGACGGGCGAGGTCGACGACCGTCGGGAGCGCGGCGCCCGGCCCCAGGGCTCCGAGGAAGATCGCCCCGCGGAGATCCGCGGCAATACGCCGATAGGGACTGCTGTTCTCGTCGTCCTCCCGCGCGTCGGGACGAGCCGGAGGTGGGTCGAAGGACGGAGTCGCACTACCCACCCGTCGGCCGATCTCGCCGGCCGCGCGTTGGTCTCGAGTCCCGCTACGCCACGGGACGCGGCCCGTCGACCTTTCGACGGTAGCGATACCAGCAGACTGGAGGCCATCGAGAATTGAATGTGCAGCCTGACGCGCCGTGATCATGGCGGTAGCACCCGAGCGCCTCGCCCCGAGACCACCTCGACATACCCCCACTCCTCCAGCAACTTCACTGCTCGCTGGACGGTCGAGGCCGACGTCGATCTGTTCTCGGCCAGAGTCTTCAGAGGAGGCAGAAGATCACCGACCGGCGGCTCGCCGGCCTCGATCTCGACGGCCAAGGAATGAGCGATGCCTTCGAACGGGGAGGACGGCTCGCCCTTCGGTCGCGCCCGTGTGCGTCCCGAGGGTCGAGGTTCCGGCATTCGCGAGAAGAGCGTCGTCGACGCCCGTTGGTCGGCCTCGGCGACCCACGCCGTGTAGACGCGCAGCGTCGTCGTCCCTCCGCCTCCGTGGCCAAGCCGGCCCGCGACGGTACGGATGTCGACACCCGCAGAGATCAGCTCGGTGGCCGAGTAGTGGCGGAGCTTGTGGATCGTCGTCTTGACGCCGAGCCGGGCCGCGAGCTTCGCGTAGCGCTGCGAGACGGAGTCGGGCACGAGGTGGGTCGAGCCGTCAGGCGCCCGGGAGAACACGAAGGCGTCAGTCGACAGCTCGGCCTCGATCGCTCGGGCATACGACTCGCACCGCGCCCGGTGAGCCTGAAGGAGCTCGACCGACCTCGGGTCGAGCGCGAGCCGTCTGTGCTGGTGGGACTTGGTGTCCTTCTCCCACCGGTTCCGACCTCGCTGGCTGATGCTGCGAGCGAGCATCAGCGAGCCGCGCTCGAGGTCCAGGTCCGACCAGCGGATGCTGCACAGCTCGCCGCGGCGGAGCCCGGTGACCATGACGAGCCAGACGAGAAGGCCCCACTCCGGGTCCTTCCAGGCCTCGGCCAGGATGCGCGCGGCCTCGTCCGGCGACGGCGGTGTCGGGTTCGGTTTCGGCGCGGCGGGTGGCTCGGCGAAGTCGATCGGGTTCGACGGGAGCCATCGCCAGCGGACGGCCCGCTTGAGCGCACCGCTCAGGATGAAGTGGATCTGCCGCACCGTCGACGCTGCGAGCGGCTTGCACGCATGGGCGCGGCATCGGTGGTCGCACTCGTGCGCCCGTGACGTGCGGTGGTCGACGTGCGGCTTCCGGTCGCAGTGCGCTCGGCAGCGGCGGAGCTCGGCGTAGAACCGGTCAAACACGTCGCCGTCGAGGCGCCCGACCTTGACCGTCCCGATCAGGGGGCGGATGTGCTTGTCGGAGTACCGGGCGTAGGTCGTCATCGTGCTCGCGTCGCGGTCGAGCACCTCGAAGTAGTGGTCGAGCAGCTGGTCGACGGTCGCCGCGGTCCGCGGGTTCTGGCGCTCGTCGATCTGGTTCGCCAGCCGCCGGAGGACCTTCTGCGCTTCCTTCGGCGCCTTCGGGCCGGCCGGGACCACCTCGCGCAGGTAGTGCCGGCGCTTCGTGACCGGGTCGGTGCCGGCGTAGACGGAGACGCGCAGCGACCCGCTGGGCAGCGTCTCCACGCGCCCCCGAGAGCGCGTCGTCTGCTCCCCGCCCGCCTGCACGCGGTGGAGGGTAGCGCCGATTCGCACCATGACCCGCACCACGAGAGCGAGAGTTCGAGCTTTGGAGGCTCTTCTGACTGACATTTTCGCTGCTCAGAGGGGGTGGGCCCCGTCGGACTCGAACCGACAACCAACGGATTAAAAGTCCGATGCTCTGCCCATTGAGCTAGAGGCCCCGCCGGGCGGCCGACGTGGCGCCACCCTAACCGGCGGAACTCCCGTGCACCGCTGAACACCTTCGTCCCAACGACTCTCAGCCACTCCACCGCCCGGCGCCAACCCGAGGCCGTTGGGCGCGCCGGGAGTACCGCCGGGCCACATCACTCACAGCCGGGCGTCGGTGGTGTCCGTCGCCCGGACGCCGTCCCGCGCCCGCCACCCGCGCAGGGCGCGCACAATGCGCAACAACGCCCCACCGACCGTCCCGACGATCACGCAGGACATTGGCGCCACCGGCCGCCCACCTTGATCGGGCCAGACACGGAGCGTGAGTGTTCCACTCGACCGTCGGCGCCTCCGGCGACACTCGACCGTGCAGCTATCTTCCGGGGACGCCGACCGTCGGAGAACGTCGCGAGGCCCGAGGAAATCGAGGAGACCCCCAGATGTCGATGGCCGCGGTCATGTCGCAGATGCCCGACGTGTGGCGGAGAGTCCTCGCCGAGCACGTGGCCGACCAGACGGGTCGCTGCCTCTCCTGCAGTGCGACCCCGGGCGAGGCCGCGTCGTGGCCGTGCCAGACGTACAAGGTGGCCCATCATGCGCGGGGGATCGCGACGGGCGAGTTGCCGATCCCGACCCTGCAGCCCTCCCCGTCGCGGGCGCACTCGGCCTGGCCGCTTGAGCAGCCGTCTCCTCGCGGCAACGAATGGAACGACGACCGCTGGAGCCACGACGGTCCGGCCCGGGGCAGCTGGTCGGACAGCGGGTGGCGGGACTCGACGTTCCGCGCCGAGCCCTCCCCGGACTCCTGGCACCACCCGCTCGAGCAGCGGGACGGTGGGTCGGTGGCGCGCACGTTCGACCGCTCGTACGGGTCGACCGTCGACGCCCCGTACGGCTCGTCGTTCGGTATCGACGACCGGGTTCGCCACTCGTGGTGAGACGGGAAGACCCCCGGAGCATGCTTCCCGCGTCATGACGCGGACCCCGAGTGGACCGGGTTCGGGGGCTCCGGGGGCCTGGTGTCGTGCCTTGGATTCGCTGACCGACACCCCGATCGGTGCGGGACGGCCACTCCACGGCCTGCGTCGACTAGCTGACGGACACCTCACGAGTCCTGTCGTTCATCAACGTTGGACCACCTCCTCTCCCGTGTGCCACCACGCTAAGCGCGCGGCGATCACCCCGCAAACGGGTTCGCGCGGATGGGACAGCGGAGCTCAGCGGGTCCGCCAGGCCATCAGCTCGTCGACGCCCCTCGTGTTCACCACCCGGTCCACCGGCACCTCGCACTCCTCGGCGCGCTCGCAGCCGTAGGGCTGCCAGTCGAGCTGGCCGGGGGCGTGGGCGTCGGTGTCGACGGCGATGTCGCAGCCCGCGGCCAGGGCCTGGCGCAGCAGCGCCCGCGGCGGGTCGAGGCGCTCCGGCCGCGAGTTGATCTCCACCGCCACGCCGTTCTCCACGCACGCGTCGAACACGGCCTCGGCGTCGAACGTCGATGGCGGCCGCGTGCCGTCCCTCCAGGGTCCAGCTCCGCTGCGCGGCGTGGCGTCCCTCCGGGGTCCCGCTCCGCTGCGCTGCGGGTCGTCCCTCCGGGGTCCCGCTCCGCCGCGCTGCGTGTCCCGTCTCCCGGTGACGAGCCGCCCGGTGCAGTGCCCGAGCACGTCGACGTAGGGGTTCGACACCCCCAGGACCATGCGCGCCGTCATCTCCGCGCTCGGCGCGCGCAGCTTGGAGTGCACGCTGGCGACGACGAGGTCCAGCTCGGCGAGGAGGTCGTCGGGGGCGTCGATCTCGCCGTCCTCGAGGATGTCGACCTCGATGCCGCGCAGCAGCCGGAAGGGTGCGAGCTCGGCGTTGACCTCGGCGATGACGTCGAACTGCCGTCGCCGACGCTCGGGCGACAGCCCGTTGGCGACGGTGAGATTCTGCGAGTGGTCGGTGAGCACCAGCCACTCGTGCCCGAGGTCGCGGGCGGTGCGGGCCATCTCACGGATACCGCTGCCGCCGTCGGACCAGTCGGAGTGGGAGTGGCAGTCACCGCGCAGGGCCGCTCGCAGGGTCGCGCCGCCGGCGACGGGCGCGGCGTCACCGCGCAGCTCGGCGAGGTAGGCGGGCTCCGCGCCGCGCGCCGCCTCCGTGGCCACCGCCGCCGTCTTGTCGCCGACGCCCTTGAGCTCGCGCAGGGTGCCGCGCTCCGCCCGCCTGGCCACCTCGTCGGGACCGAGGGCCGCCAGGACGTCGGCGGCCGTGCGGTAGGCCTTGACGCGGTAGGTCTCGGCGCGAGCGCGCTCGAGGAAGAAGGCGACCGCACGCAGGGCACCCACCGGATCCGTGTCGCTCACGCCGACAGGGATACCCCACCGTGGCGGTCGGAGGACCGGACGCCGGACAATCAGCCCGGACGTCAACGGTGGGAGGTACCAGGGTGCGGGTGACGGGAGTCGGACACGCGGGCATGCGGTTCGAGACCGGGGGCGGCAGCGTCCTGTGTGACCCGTGGACCAACCCGGCGTTCTTCGCCTCGTGGGTACCGTTCCCGGACAACACGACGCTGGACTGGCACACACTCGGGGCCTGCGACTACCTCTACGTCTCCCATCTGCACCGCGACCACTTCGACGCCGCCCTGTTGCGCGAGCACGTGGCGAAGGATGCCCGGGTCCTGCTGCCCGACTACCCGACCGACGAGCTCGAGAACGAGCTGCGCAGCCTCGGCTTCCGTCACTTCGTGCGCACCGAGTCGGGTGTGCCCCAGGAGCTCGACGACGGCCTGCGCTTCATGATCACCTCGTTGAGGGGCCCGGGTGACGGCCCGATCGGCGACTCGGCGATCTCCCTCGACGACGGCACGGCCCGCATCGTCAACCAGAACGACGCGCACCCGCTCGACATCCCGCAGCTGCGGGAGTTCGGCGACTACGACGCGCACTTCACCCAGTTCTCCGGCGCCATCTGGTGGCCGATGGTCTACGACCTGCCGCAGGCGGCGAAGCGCGAGTTCGCCCGCCGCAAGCGCATCGGCCAGGAGGACCGGGCCATGCGCTACATCCGTGAGGTGGGCGCCCCGAACGTCTTCCCCACCGCGGGCCCGCCGTGCTTCCTCGACGACGACCTCTTCCACTGGAACGGCCTCGGCTACGACGACGTCGAGGGCCAGTCGATCTTCACCGACCAGTGGGAGTTCCTCGGGCGGATGCGCGAGCTCGGCCACGCCGGCGGGCACCTGCTACTGCCCGGGACGACGGCGGAGATCACCGGCGGCACCGTCTCCGGTCTGACCCACCCGACGCCCGACGCCGAGGTCTCCGCGATCTTCGAGGACAAGGCGTCCTACCTGCGCGACTTCGCGGTCCGCGCGAAGCCCGCCCTCGCGGCCGAGAAGGCCGCCTGGGCGACGCCGCCGTCCGATCTCCTGCCGCAGCTCAAGGCCCGAATCGAGCCGCTGATGGCGCGCTCCGAGCACATGTGCACCGGCATCGGCGGTCCGGTGCGGATGGACCTCACCGGCGCCCGCGGCGTCGACGGCGTCGACGCCGACGGCGTCCTGTCCCTCGTCTTCGACTTCACCGACCGCGAGATCCGGCCCTACGAGGGGGAGAACTGCCGCTACCGCTGGACGATCCCAGCGACGCTCGTCGCCACCAACGTCGCGCGCGGCGAGGTCGACTGGTCGAACTCGCTGTTCCTGTCGGTGCGCTTCGCCGCCACGCGCGTCGGCCAGTACAACGAGTACCTCTACACGTTCTTCAAGTGTCTGTCCGAGGAGCGGATGGACTATGTGGAAAACTGGTACGACGAGCAGAACGACGACGGCCGCGACATCACCCTCGGCGGCTGGCAGGTGCAGTCGCGGTGCCCGCACCTGCGCGCGGACCTGGCGAAGTTCGGCGAGGTCGACGGCGACGTCCTGACCTGCACGCTGCACAACTGGAAGTTCAACCTCGCGACCGGACGCTGCCTCACCTCCGCGGGGCACGAGATCCGCGCCAGCCGGCTCGAGGACGCCCCCACCGCCCGGGCCTGAGCACCGCGCACAATGGGTCCGTGAGACCGCTGCGCATCGGGCCGATCGAGCTCGCGACCCCGGTCGTGCTCGCGCCGATGGCCGGCATCACGAACGTCGCCTTCCGGCGCCTGTGCCGCGAGCAGGGTGCGGGCCTGTACGTCTGCGAGATGATCACCTCGCGGGCGTTGGTGGAGCGCCATCCCGGCACCGCCGAGATGATCGCCTTCGACGCCGACGAGACGCCGCGCTCGATGCAGCTCTACGGCGTCGACCCGGCGACCATCGGGCGCGCGGTCGATCGCGTCGTCGACGAGGACCTCGCCGACCACGTCGACCTCAACTTCGGCTGCCCGGTGCCCAAGGTGACGCGCCGCGGTGGGGGTGCGGCGCTGCCGTACAAGCGCAGGCTCTTCGCCGGCATCGTGCGCACCGCGGTCGGCGCGGCCGCCCGCGGCCGCCTCCCCCTCACGGTGAAGATGCGCGTCGGGATCGACGACGAGCACGTCACGTTCCTCGACGCCGGACGCATCGCCGCGGCGGAGGGCGCCGCCGCCGTCGCGCTGCACGCCCGCACCGCTGCGCAGCGCTACTCCGGGCAGGCCGACTGGGGACGGGTCGCCGAGCTCCGCGACGCGCTGCCCGCCGAAGTCCCCGTCCTCGGCAACGGCGACGTCTTCGCCGCCGACGACGCCCTGGCCATGCTCGGGAAGACCGGATGCGACGGCGTCGTCGTCGGTCGGGGCTGCCTGGGGCGTCCGTGGCTCTTCGGCGAGCTTGAGGCCGCCCTTGCCGGCCGTCCCGCACCGACGCCACCCACCCTCGGCGAGGTCGCGGCGATCTTGCGTCGGCACGTCGAGCTGCTCGTGGACCACCACGGTGCCCACAAGGGCATCCGCGACGCGCGCAAGCACATGTCCTGGTATCTGCACGGGTTCGCCGTCGGCCCCGAGCTGCGCCGGGAGCTCGGAATGATCTCCGACCTCGACGGGCTCGACGCCCTGCTCGCCCGACTCGACCCCGACCTGCCCTTCCCCGCGGACGCCGACGGTCCGCGCGGCCGCCAGGGATCGCCGGGGCACGTGACGCTGCCCGAGGGCTGGCTCGACGACCCCGAGGACTCGACGGTCCCCGCGGGCGCCGAGGTGCTCCACTCGGGCGGCTGACGGTGCGCCCACACCGGCCTGTCGCGCGCACCGCGATCCTGGTCCTGCTCGGCGCGCTCGCCCTGTCCGGCTGCGGGAGCAGCGTGGCGGGGAACGCCGTCGTCGACCCCGTGTCCGACGCCGATCGCACCCTCGTCGACGCCTACGTCGCGGCCTCCAACCGCGCGGGCGACGCCGGCCCCGAGGAGCAGCTCCGCTACCTGCGCGCGAACCAGGAACCGGGTGTCCCACCGCCGCCCGACCGCTGCTTCGAGGCGATCACCGTCCGGACCCGTGTCGTCGAGCGCACGCTGCGGCCCGCCACACCCGACTGGCGGCCGTCGACGGCGACCGCCACCCGCCCGCGGCCGCAGGGTGCGGTGTACGTGGTGGCGGCATCGGCGAGCGTCATGGCCGGCGGGGTCCTGGTGCGCGAGGACGTCGAATCCGACTTCCTCGTGATCCGTGACGGTCGGGTCTACGGCTACGCGATGTGCCGCGCCTGACCGACGAACCCTCCGGCACGGCCCTGCTCCGTCACGCGTGTCCGTCACGCCTCGCGCGAGGTCCCCGACTTGAGTCCCCGGACCGGCGACACCGCCTGCTCCAAATGGGGCGGCACCCGATCCTGTACGCAGAGTCACCTGGACCGGACGGTGGAAAAGGTGCGCGAGGAGTGGATCCCCCCTTACAGCGGCGCGTCGCTCCCGCACACTTGACGCAGGTCCGGAGGTGGTCGGAGTGCGCGAGCAGGGCGTCGAGCACGAGCTCGAGGGTGGTGACACCGCCGTCACGGCGGTCGTCGGCGACCTGCTCCCGACGCGCGCCTCCCACCGGACGGACCGCGCGCCCACCGCTCTCAGCAGCGAGTTCCCCACCAGCCCGATTCTCGGGCTCGACCTCCCGGTCAGCTCGGACACCGAAGCGCCGAGCCGCGCGGACCAGGCGCGGGCGCACGAGGCCGCCGCGGAAGTGCTCGCCGACCGCGGCGACTGGCGCCGCGCCTACCACCACCTCCGTGCCGCGATGGCCCTCGTCCACGTCGAGCGGTCGCAGCCGGTGCGCGTCCCCGACCAGCTACAGAACGAAGTCGTCCGTCTGCGCCGCGAGCGGGCCGAGGCGCGCGAGCAGAGTCGCCGCGACAGCCTCACCGCGACCTGGAACCGGCGCTACCTCGACGAGCAGCTCGTCGCCCTGGCGGCGGGTGGGGCCGGGCGCTCCACGATCTGCGTCGCCCTCGCCGACATCGACCACTTCAAGCAGGTGAACGACACCCACGGGCACGCCGTGGGGGACCGGGTGCTCCGCCTCCTCGTGTCCCTCATGAGCCAGGGACTCCCGGACGACGCCTTCTGCGCACGCTACGGCGGCGAGGAGTTCGCCCTCGTCCTGCCCGGCGTCGCGCAGGACGAGGCGGTCCGTCTCTGCGAGGCCGCCCGCGCCCGCGTCGAGCAGCACTCGTGGGACGAGGTGGCCCCCGGGCTGCGGATCACGGTGAGCATCGGTGTGTCCGCGCTCGCCTCCCGCCGCCGGCTCGGCTCCGGCCCGAGCGGGTACGTCGCCGACATCTCCCGTCCCGACGACGGCGCCGTCCTCGGCGCGACGGACGCGCTGCTCTACGTGGCGAAGCGGGCCGGTCGCAACGCCGTCGCGCACCGCGACGCCGCGAGCGGGCGGGTCCGCCTGGCCGGTGCGGCCTCCGCGCGCCGCGGGCTCGAGGCCGCCGCCCGCGCCCTCTTCCCCTCCGCCTGACCCGCTCCGCCCGCCCGCCCGCCGCGCGGAGGTCCCGACGGGATCGAGCCGTGCGGCCGTGGCCACCAGCCACGACACGTTTCTCCCCGTAGCGGCCCGCGCGTTCGTCCCGCACGTTCGCCCGTATCATTCACCTGCTCGGCCGTGGCCGAGGGCCGATGGGGCGGCCACCGTGTCACGACGGCGGTGCGTACGAGGAGTCGAGTGGCCGACGTTCCCGGCGAGCGCGCTGCCCGCGCCCACGGGACGACCGCCGACGCTCCCGCCCCTGCCGCCCCCCAGACGCGGGGTCCGAGTCCGGGTCCGCGTCCGGCCCCGGTCGATCCGCCGGAGGTGGGCGTCCGTCGCGTGGCCCTCACCCCGACCATGGTCCCGCTGCACCGCCGGAGCGGGCTGCGCCGCAGTCTGCGGGCCCCCACCACCGGGTCGGTCGCGCCGGATGGGGACGAGCGGCCGACGGTCCTCGCGGAGAGCGGCGTCGCGGACGCCGCCGGGAACCACACGCCGCCCGCCGAGCCCGTCGCCGCACCGTTGATCGTGCCCCCGCGGGCCCCGCTCCCGCCGCGGGACCGGTGGCCCGACGGGCTGCGGGCCGCCGACGACCCCGACCTCGCGTGGGCGGCGACGTCCACCGTGCTCGCCGCGCTCGGCGCCCGCATGGACGCGTGGCGGCGGTCGTGGACCTGGGCACGGATCCTCCGCGCGGCGACCGCGTCCGCCGCCGTCCTCGTCGTCCTGGTCCTCGGGCTCGCGTGGGGTGCGACGTCGTGGGTCGAGGCCGCGATCCGAGACATCGGCGCGCTCGACCCCGACTCCGCCTCCATCCGGGACGCGGCCGCGCAGCGGGGGGACCAGAACTACCTCGTGGTCGGCTCGGACACCCGCGTGGGCGCCACCCCCGACGAGGCGGTCGGCGACGAGTCGGGCATCCCCGGGGCGCGGTCGGACACCGTCATGATCGTCCACGTGCCCGACGACCGGTCGCGGGTGACCGTCGTGTCCTTCCCGCGCGACCTGGAGATCGACCGACCCGCCTGCGAGCGGTGGGATGCCCGGACCGGCGCCTATACGGGCGGGCAGGCCCCGGCACAGTCGCAGGCCAAGCTCAACACCGCGTACCAGTTCGGCGGCCCGCGGTGCGTCACCAAGGTCGTGCAGGCGCTCTCCGGGCTCGCGGTGAACCACTTCCTCGGTCTCGACTTCCAGGGCTTCAAGGGCATGGTCGACGCCGTCGGAGGGGTCCCGATCTGCGTCGAGCAACCGATCCGCGACACCGTGCTCGGCGACGTCGTCGACCGTGCCGGACCGAGGGTGCTCAACGGCAACCAGGCCCTCGACTTCGTCCGCGCGCGGCACGTCGTGGGCGACCCGACCAGCGACTACGGCCGTATCCAGCGCCAGCAGCGCTTCCTGTCGGCTCTGCTGCGGGCGACCCTCTCGGCCGGGACCCTGCTCGACCTCTCCAAGCTCCGCGGGCTGGCCGTGGCCGTGTCGCAGTCGACGTTCGGGGAGAACGTCGGTACCGACCAGCTCCTCTCCCTCGGCCGCTCGCTGGGCGGGATCGACACCCGGACGGTCACCTTCACCACGCTGCCGACCACCGGCGTCGCCAACGCCCGCGGCAACGAAGTCCTCCGGCCCGGCGAGGACCGCGCGCTCTTCAGCGCGATCATCGGGAACCGGTCGCTTCCGGGCCAGGCCCCGCAGGGCGGGGTGCCCGCCCCGCCGGCTCCGGCCGAGGTGCGGTCCGAGCAGATCACGGTCCGTCTCGTCGACGCCCGCAGCAGCGACCCCGGTCGCTCCGGGTACTCCGACCGGTCCGGGCTCCGTCCGGTCCCCCGGGTGGGCGGAGTCCGGACCACGGGTCCCGACGCGGCGGCGGTCGCGGAGACGCTGCGCGAGCGCGGCTTCACCGTAGTGACCGACACCGGCACCGGCAACGAACCCGTCGGTGGAGCCGAGGCGGCGGGCTCGACGGTCATCCGCTTCTCCCCCGACGAGCAGGACGCCGCAGACACGCTGGCCAGGGCGGTGCCGGGGGCACGCCTCGTGCCGACCGGCGGAGCCGCCCTGCTCGACCTCGTGGTCGGCGACGACTTCGACGCCCGGGTCGTGGACCCCGCACCGGTCGCGGTCCCGGTCGCACCGATCATCACCGCCGCCGACACCGCCTGTTCCTGAACCGCGAGCTCCTGGCCAGGGCGTTCATCGCCGGTTCACGTGCAGGTCGGACGGCCGTCGGGACGGCTGCGTAGGTTGACCTCATGCGTACGGCCTATACCGAGAAACTCGGGGCGCTCTCCGACGAGCTCGCCGAGATGTCCCTGCTGGCCGGCGAGGCCATGAAGAAGTCGACTACGGCCCTGCTCGAGGGCGACCTCGACCTGGCCGAGGAGGTCATCTCCTCCGACAGCAAGATCGACGCCCTACGCTCCTCGGTCGAGGAGCAGTGCTTCGGGCTGCTCGCCCTCCAGGCCCCGGTCGCGGGCGACCTGCGATCGATCGTGGCCTCCATCCACTCGGCGGGAGACCTCGAGCGGATGGGCGACCTCGCCCTGCACGTCGCGAAGGCGGCACGGCGTCGCCACCCGGAGCTCGTGCTGCCGCCCGAGGTGACGCCCTACTTCGCGGAGATGGGACGCGTGGCACTCGACCTCGCCCAGGACGCGCGGAGGGTCATCCTCAACCGCGACGTCCAGCTCGCGTTCACCATGGAGTCCGACGACGACGCCATGGACGACCTACACCGTCACCTCTTCACGGTGCTCATGGCCCAGGAGTATCCCAATGGCATCGCCCCCGCCATCGACGTGACGCTGCTCGGCCGCTTCTACGAGCGTTTCGCCGACCACGCCGTCGCGGTCGCCCGCCGCGTGGTCTTCATGGTCACCGGCAAGATGCCGGACCCGCCGGAGGCGTAGGCGTTCTCTATCGACGGACGTCAAAGTTGACGTACCTCCCCTCCGTGAGAAGGCTTGACCTTCGAGTCGGGTCGAAGGCTTAGCGTCGCGGTCGTGACGGAGTTGACGGTCTCGCAGCTCGCCCGGCGCTCGGGGGTCCCGGCGACCACGTTGCGCTTCTACGAGCAGGCCGGGTTGTTGCCGGCGGATCGGTCCCCGGCGGGGTATCGGCTGTACGACGAGGCGGCGCTGGACCGGTTGGCGTTCATCGCGACGGCGAAAGGGCTCGGGTTGCCGCTGGCCGAGGTGCGGGCGCTGCTGGTGCCGTGGCAGGACGGGATGTGCGTGGACGTCCAGGCCGAGCTCGAGCCACTGTTGGCTCGCCGGGTCGCCGACACCGACGCCCGCCTCGACGAGCTCACGGAGTTCCGGAGGCGCCTCGAGCAGGCCCGGGCGCACCTGGCCTCGATCGACCGCGTCGGGCCCTGCGACCGGTCCTGCACGTTCCTCCACCGCGAACCGGCCGCGGGGGGCGCTCCATCCGCCCGAGTACGGGACGAATTCGGGCCGTCGGCTTCGCCGGACCCGCAGGGTGGGACGGCTGATCCGGCCCCGATCGCCTGCACCCTGAGCGGTGCCGACCGGGCGCTCCAGCTTCGGCGCTGGCGCGGGATGCTCGGAGGGGTCTCGGCCCGCCAGGCGGTGCCGCGTGGGATGCGGGTGGTATTCGACCCGAGCGTGACCCCGGTCTCCGAGCTTGCCGACCTCGCCGCCGCCGAGGCCCGCTGCTGCGCGTTCCTGACCGTGGCCCTGCACCTCGGGCAGGACCTGGTGCTCGAGGTGACCGGCCCGGAGGACGCGGCAGGGGTCATCGCCGACCTGTTCGGTCCGGTCCCGGGGTGACGCTCCGCTCGATCGGGCTCTTCGTCGCCGCTGCGGTCCTCGAGATCGGTGGGGCGTGGCTGGTGTGGCAGGCCGTACGCGAGCACCGGCCGGGGTGGCTGGCCGGGCTGGGAGTCGTCGCGCTCGGGCTCTACGGATTCGCCGCGGCTCTGCAGCCCGAAGCGAACTTCGGGCGCATCCTCGCCGCCTACGGCGGGGTGTTCGTGGTCGGCTCCCTGCTGTGGGCGGTCGCGCTCGACGGGTTCCGACCCGATCGCTTCGATATCGTAGGCGCGGCCATCTGCCTGGTCGGGGTCACGGTCATCATGTACGCCCCCCGCTGACGCTCGGGTTGCACGGGCAACCTTCCCCGGCAACGTCCGGAGGCAGACACTTGCTCATGGACCGGAAGGCTGTTCACGACGAGCTGGAGCGGGCGCGTTCGAACTTCCACGAGCTGCACGACCTGGCGACCGACACCGACCTGCGCCGCAGATCGAACGGCACCCGCTGGACGAATCAGCAACTCCTCTTCCACATGCTGCTCGGCTACCTGATCATGCGGGCGCTCATGAACCTGGTCCGGCTCTTCGGGCGGCTGCCCGCCAGTGTGAGCCGCACCTACGCAGCGATGCTCAACGCCGCGACGACGCCCTTCGACGTTGTGAACTACCTCGGCTCGTGGGCCGGCGGTTCGGCCCTCGGGCGCCACGGGCAGATGGCGCTGTGCGATCGTGTCGTCGCGGCCCTGCATCGTCGGCTGGACTCGGAGACTGATGCCGACCTTGCCCGTGGGATGCACTATCCGACGGTGGGACCCGTTCTTCAAGGACTACATGACCCTCGCCGACCTCTATCGATTTCCTACGCAGCATTTCGATTTTCACCGTCGCCAGCTCGCGCTCCACGAGGAGGGGGCCTGAGCCGCGAGGCGCTGAAGGTGCTCGTCACGCCCCAGACGGTCCGAACGCCATCGCACTGGCGGCGACCGCGGCGGCGGCGAGCAGGCCGAAGACGGGCGGGGGCCGCCGAATACATCGGCCAAGGCGGAGCCGCCCCCAGGGTGAGACGGCGACGGCGAACATGGCCGGAGCGGTCAGCAGGCCGTTGAGTCGGCCGTAGAAGCCTGGATGCCAGCGGTCGGAGATGCGCGGTCGCTTGCAGGAGGGTGAAGACGCCTCGGGCGGCGCCGGCGGCCTTGGCGGCGACCACCAGCAGGGTCGGGGGCCGGACAGCACGGCGAGGAGGGCGCTGGTGAGCGCAAGGAGACCGAAAATCAGGGCGGCGCCCACGGACTCCGAGGTGTCGGGTCATGCGGCTGTAGCCGAGGCGCCCGAGGACCTGACCGACGCCGCGAGGCCGAGCGCCCAGGCGCGAGGCTGGTGGACAGGCCGCGCTCGATGAGCAGCGGGACCTGGTTGGGCGCCGAGGCGGCACCTAGCCGAAGCGACCCGAGATGTAGTCCTCGGTGGCCTTCTCCGTAGGGTTCGAGAAGATCTTCTCGGTGTCGTCCTTCTCGACGAGGTGACCGGGCTTGCCGGTGGCCTCGAGGTTGAAGAAAGCCGTCTGGTCACTCACCCGCGCCGCCTGCTGCATGTTATGGGTGACGATGACGATCGTGTACTGCTTCTTCAGGTCGTCGATGAGGTCCTCGATGGCCAGCGTCGAGATCGGGTCGAGCGCCGAGCACGGCTCGTCCATGAGCAGGACGTCCGGCTGCACGGCGATCGCGCGCGCGATGCAGAGCCGCTGCTGCTGACCGCCGGAGAGGCCGCCGCCGGGCTTGTCCAGACGCTCGGAGACCTCCTTCCAGAGGTTCGCCGCTCGCAGCGACGCCTCGCAGACCTCGTTGAGCTTGTTCTTGTCGCGCACGCCCTGCAGGCGCAGGCCGGCGACGACGTTGTCGCGGATCGACATCGTCGGGAACGGGTTGGGGCGCTGGAACACCATGCCGATGGTCCGGCGCACCGCCACGGCGTTGGAGCCCCGGTTGTAGATGTCCTCGCCGTCGAGCAGCACCTCCCCCTCGACGCGGGCGCCGGGGATCTCCTCGTGCATCCGGTTGAGGGTGCGCAGCACGGTCGACTTGCCGCAGCCCGACGGGCCGATGAACGAGGTGACGCTGCGTGGTACCACCGAGAGGTTAACGTTCTGCACGGCGAGGAAGTCGCCGTAATAGATGTCGACGTCCTTGAGGTCGAGACGCTTGGCCACAGAGAGTCCTCTATCTGCTGATCGCCGAGAAGCGGGAGATGGCGCTCGCTGCGAGCTGGAAGACCATGATGATGATGATGAGGGTGAGCGCGGCGCCCCAGACGCGGAGCTGGCCCGCTTTCTCGGGGTTCGACAGCTCGGTGTAGATGAGCAGCGGCAACGACGCCATGTTACCGGCGAACGGGTCGAAGTTGATGGCGCGCGCATATCCGACGAGCACGAGCACCGGCGCCGTCTCGCCCATGACGCGGGCGAGCGCGAGCATCACGCCGGTGACCGTTCCCGACAGCGCCGTGGGGAGGACGATCCGCAGGATGGTCTTCCACTTCGGGATGCCCAGTGCGTAGGCGGCTTCCCGGAGCTCGTCGGGCACGAGCCGCAGCATCTCCTCGGTGTTGCGGATGACCACCGGCAGCATGAGGAGCACCAGCGCGAGCGAGACCATGAACCCGCTCTGCGGGGCCCCCACGATCGAGATGAAGGCCGCGAAGATGAACAGCGCCGCGACGATCGACGGCACCCCGGAGAGGATGTCGACCATGAAGCTGGTGGTCGTCGCAAAGCGCCCGCGTCCGTACTCGACGAGGTAGACCGCCGCGAGGATGCCGATCGGCACGGCGATGATCCCGCACAGCAGCGCCTGGATCAGCGTGCCGTAGATGGCGTGATACACGCCGCCCTCGAACTCTTCGGGCAGCACGCCCGCGAGCGAGTTGGTCCACCAGCCGGACGAGATGATGGCGGAGAACCCGCGACCGATCGTGGTGACGAGCAGCCACACGAGCGGTACGAGGGCGATGAGGAAGGCCAGCCCGACGAGCACCGTTGCGAGGCCGTTCTTGAACCGGCGCCCCGCCGAGATGGGCTGGAAGGTGGGACCCTGAGCCGCCGCCTCCGGAGTGTCCAGGGCGTCGGAGGTCTTCACGAGGTCGGGCATCAGCCGTTCACCTTTCCGCCGGCGACGAGGCGCGCCAGGGCGTTGACCACGAACGTCAGGATGAACAGCACTAGACCGGCCGCGATGTAGGCCCCCGTCGGCAGCGGCTGGCTGAACTCGGAGGCTGCCGAGGCGATGAGCGAGGCGAAGGTGAAGCCACCGTCGAACAGGCTGAACGAGGACGGCGACGTCGCCGAGCGGATGACGAGGAGCACGGCGATGGTCTCCCCGAGCGCACGCCCGAGGCCGAGCATGGAGCCCGCGATGTACCCGCTGCGCCCGTAGGGGAGGACCGCCGTGCGGATCACCTCCCACCGCGTGGCGCCGAGGGCCTGGGCGGCCTCGATGTGGAAGCGCGGGGTCTGGGAGAAGACTTCACGGGTGGTCGCGGTGACGATCGGCAGGATCATCACCGCGAGCACGATTCCGCCGGTGAAGATCGTGCCGGTGAGCACCGGGAGGTTGCCCGCGCCGAACAGGAAGAACCCGCCGAGGGTGTTCTGCAGGAACCACGCGACCGGCTCGATGGCCGGGGCGAGTACGAGGAAGCCCCAGAGGCCGAACACGATCGAAGGCACCGCCGCGAGCAGGTCGATCACGTAGGCGAACGGCCGGGCGATGCGCTTGGGCGAGTACTGGGTGAGGAAGAGCGCGATGCCCAGGGCCACGGGCATGGCGAGGACCAGCGCGAACACCGACGACAGCATCGTGACGACCAGCAGGTCACGGATGCCGAACTGGAGGTTGTCGGCGTTCCGGGTGTCGAACGTCGGGCTGGTCAGGAAGTTGGCGTTGTCGGCGAGCAGGGACGGGACGGCCCGGATCAGCAGGAAGAGACCGATCAGGCCGATCGCCACGACGACGACGAGGCCGGACCCCGAGGTGATCGCACGGAAGACGCGTTCGCCGCGCCCTCCGGCCGTCCTCGCGCTCCGGGTGGGGGGCTGGGTGTCGGGCACGGTGCTCATGGTGGCCGACCCGGCCGGGGCGTCCTGGGTCTCAGGACGCTCCGGCTGGCTCCGCTCCGTGGTGCGTTCGCTCACAGCTCGGGGACCCGCCTCGTCGTCGATGGTGCCGGTGGCGTCAGGAGATCGAGTTGATCGACGCCGTCAGACGCTGCTTGAACTGCTCCGGGATCGGCACGTAGCCCGCATCGATCAGACCGCTCTGGGCCTGGGGCGACAGGGACGACTGGAGGAAGGCCTTGACCGCCGGGCCGGCCTGCGGGTCGGCGTACTTGGAGCAGACGATCTCGTACGTGGCCAGGACGATCGGGTAGGCACCCGGCGCGGAGGCCTTGTAGATGCTGTCCAGGTTGAGGCTCAGGTCGTTGCCCTGGCCGGAGACCTGGACGCTGTTGATCGCCGTCCCGACCGCGTCCGGTCCGAGCGCGACCGGCGCGCCGCCGCCCGAGTTCAGGATCTGGGCGACGCCCAGGCCGCCGCGCTGGGCGAACGAGGCCTCGACGTAGGTCACCGAGTTCGGGGTGTTCTTGGTGGCGTCGGCGACGCCCTGGCTCCCACGCGCACCCGCGCCGACGCCGCCGTTGAAGGTCTGCGCGGCCGGCTTGCCGTAGCCGTTGTTCGAGGCGGCGACCAGGTACTTCTGGAAGTTCTCGGTGGTGCCTGACTCGTCGGAGCGGAAGTTCACGACGATCGGCGCGGCCGGCAGCGGCTTGCCCGGGTTCAGAGCGGCGATCGCCGGGTCGTTCCAGGTCCGGGCGGTGCCGTTGAAGATCTTGGCGGCTGTTGGACCGTCGAGCACGAGGTCGGTGACGCCCGGGACGTTGTAGGCGATGGCGACCGGCCCGAACACGAGCGGGAGGTTCAGCGCGGGCGAGGCGCAGCGCGCCATCGCCTTGTTCGTCTCGTCGCCCGCCTTGAGCGCGGAGTCCGAGCCCGCGAAGTCGGTCTGTCCGCCCAGGAACTCATTGCGCCCGGCGCCGGAGCCGCTGGCGGTGTAGTTCAGCGTCTGGCCGGGGCAGCTCTGCTCAAAGGTCTTGACGAAGCGCGTGACCGCGTTGCCCTGGGCCGTGGAGCCGCTGGCCCGCAGGGCCTGCTTACCGCCGCAGGTGACGCCGGCCGCGGCCGGCTGGCCGCCCCCGCCCTGGGCGTTGTTGTCACTCCCACACGCACTGAACAGGAGTGCACCGGCCGCGACCATCCCGACCGCCGCAACGCGCCGCTGGAACTTCACAAACATCCTCCGCATCTCGGATGCCCCGGTCTCCCCGGTGGTGGGGCCGTGGGCACTCGTCGGGGCACTCTGTCGCACCGCCGGATCGGAGGTTAGGCACGCGGGGTGGACGGTCGGGACTGCGTGCGTGAACGGGAGATGAACAGCCCCGAGCCGCCGCCCCGCGCGGATGATGACCGCGTCACAGCCGGTCAGCGGGCGTACGAGACGTCCACGGCCGCCCGGACGAAGCCGAGCTTCGTGTAGGTGGCGATCGCCGGGGCGTTGTCGCCCTCGACGTAGAGGATCACCGTGTCGAACCCGCGGGCGGCCAGGTGCTCGAGGCCGGCGAGGGTGAGCACCGACCCGAGCCCGCGCCCCTGCGCGGCGGGGTCGACGCCGAGGACGTAGACCTCCCCCACCGGCCGGGGCACCGACGCGGACCGCTCGTGCACCTTGGTCCAGTGGAAGCCCAGGAGATCGCCGGACGCCACGTCCCACGCGAGGAGGAAACCCTCGGCGTCGAACCATGGCTCGGCCTCGCGGACCCGGACGTCGTCCTCGGTGAGCCCGGCCTGCTCGGGGTGCCAGGCGAACGCGCGGTTGTTCACCGCGACCATGGCGGGCTCGTCGACGCCGACCCGCAGCGCCCGCACGGCGACCCCCTCGGGCAACGGTTGGGCCGGGAGCGGCCCGGCGGAGGGGTCACGCCGCATCATCCACAGCTCGCGCGCGCGGCGGAGCCCGAGGCCGGCGGCGAGCCGGGCCGCCGCGGGATGGTCGCCGTGGGCCCACGCGCGCGCCTCGGGGAACGCGGCGAGCACCGCGTCGGCGAGCGCGGCCCCGACCCCGTGGCGACGCCGGGCCGGCGACACGGCCAGCTCGACGACGGGAGCGGCCGGCTCCGAGGCGTCGACGTGCGCGTATCCGAGCAGCCCGTCCCGCGTCGCGTCGGGATCGGCGACGAGTGCGTGGTGCGTCGGCCCCCGCGCCGCCGCCCCCCGCAGGTCGAGCATCGTCGGCTCGGAGAAGGCGGCGACGGCATCGGCGCGCGCCACGTCCTCGGCCAACGACCGGACCCGGCGCAGCTCCTCGGCGTCGAGGGTCGTCCTCCACTCCGGGTGGGCCGCCGGCATCAGCCGTGCGCCGCCCACGCGGCCGGGCGGGCCACCGGGCCCCGGCCGGCGGACCAGGAGCGGTCCGGGGCGTCCTCCTCGTCGGAGTCGGCGGTCTCGGAGTCGGCGGTGTCGGCGACCCCGACGTCGTCGAGCGCGGCCGGCGTCCCGCCGTTCGACGACCCGAGCACGCCGCGCACCGGGCGGACGAACTTGTAGCCGACGTTGCGGACGGTGCCGATGAGCTGCTCGTGCTCGGCGCCGAGCTTGGCCCGCAGCCGGCGGACGTGGACGTCGACGGTGCGCGTACCGCCGAAGAAGTCGTATCCCCACACCTCCTGCAGCAGCTGGGCGCGGGTGAACACCCGACCGGCGTGCTGCGCGAGGTACTTCAGGAGCTCGAACTCCTTGTAGGTCAGGTCGAGGGGGCGACCACGCAGCCGCGCGGCGTACGTGGCCTCGTCGATCATCAGCTCGCCGAGGACGAGGGCGCCGTCGGCGCCGGAGCTGTCCGAGGACCGGCGGGCCCTGAGCAGACGCAACCGGGCGTCCACCTCGGCGGGCCCGGCTCCGGGCAGCAGGACCTCGTCGACGCCCCACTCGAGGGACACCGCCACGAGGCCGCCCTCGGTGAGCACGGCGACGACCGGGACGTCCAGACCCGTCGAGCCCAGGAGACGGCACAGGCTGCGCGCCGCGGCGAGATCGTGCCGGGCGTCCACGAGGACGGCGTCGTGCGGACCCGCGTCGAGCAGGGCGGCCACCTCGGGGGCGGCTGTCCGGAGTCCGTGGGGTAGCAGGGACAGCGACGGCAACACTGACGTCGGTTGGGGGTCGGCGGTGAGCAGGAGTAGCTCCACGCGAATCTCCCTCCACGATGATGGTGGTGACGATAGCCCCGTTCACCGCCGTGTCACCTGGCCGCGCGTTCGATGTCACGTGACGCGCCCTTGTCCCTGCGACGATGGGTGCGGTCCCTCACGACCACCGCCGACACCGGTTCCGTCGGGGCTTCGGTAACGTGACCGGTGTGGACGAAGGACTCACCCGGCGACGCGTGGTCGACCTCTGCCGCGTCGACAGCGCCCTGTGTCCCACGGGCCCGTCCCGCGGCTGAGCCCGCCCCCCCGTTCGACCATCCGGCCGGACCTTGCTCGGCGTCCCGATCGGGCGCCGCGCTCACCCCCGCGCACCCGTGCGCGCACCCACTTCCGAGGAGTCATCGCATGAGCCGCCAGGACGCCCTGGTCACCGCCGACTGGGTCGAGCAGAACCTCGACACCGACGGGGTCGTCCTCGTCGAGGTCGACGAGGACACCACCGCCTACGAGGGCGGACACATCCCCGGCGCCGTCCGGATCGACTGGAGGACCGAGCTCCAGGACCCGGTGCGTCGCGACTTCGTGGACAAGGCGGGCTTCGAGGCCCTCATGTCGGCGAAGGGCATCTCCAACGACGACACCGTCGTGCTCTACGGCGGCAACAACAACTGGTTCGCCGCCTACGCGTACTGGTACTTCATGCTCTACGGACACACCGCGGTCAAGCTGATGGACGGCGGCCGCAAGAAGTGGGAGCTCGACGGGCGCGGCCTCGTCACCGACGTGCCGGAGCGTCGGAGCACCTCCTACACCGCGCGGGAGCAGGACATCTCCATCCGCGCGTTCCGCGACGAGGTGATCAACGCCATCGGCTCGAAGAACCTCGTCGACGTCCGGTCGCCCGACGAGTTCTCCGGCAAGCTCCTCGCCCCCGCCCACCTGCCGCAGGAACAGGCCCAGCGCGGGGGGCACATCCCCTCCGCGCTGAACGTCCCGTGGTCGAAGGCGGCCAACGAGGACGGCACGTTCAAGTCCGACGAGGAGCTGCGCTCGCTCTACTCCGAGCAGGGCCTGGACTCCTCGCGGCCGACCATCGCATACTGCCGTATCGGTGAGCGCAGCTCGCACACCTGGTTCGCCCTGCACGAGCTGCTCGGCGAGACCGGCGTGAAGAACTACGACGGCAGCTGGACCGAGTACGGCTCGCTCATCGGCGTGCCCGTGGCGACCGGGGCGGCGTGAATGTGCGGCGCCCCGGAACAAGCCGTCGACCTCCCCGCGGGCACGGACCTCACCCGCGAGTCGGTGCTCGTGGGGAAGGTGAGCGCCTCCGGATCACCCGTCGGCCACGCCTACGTGCGGCTCCTCGACGCCAGCGGTGAGTTCACCGCCGAGGTGGTGACGTCGGCGTCGGGTGACTACCGCTTCTTCGCCGCTCCCGGGACGTGGACCGTGCGCGCGCTCTCGCGCGCGGGCAACGGCCAGACCGAGGTCGCCGTCGACGGACCCGGCCTGTTCACCACCGGTATCGACATCGGCTGACCCGCCCCGGTCGGTCGGCCCCCGTGCGGGTCGCCCGGCCCGGCCCGGTGGTTAGGGTGGCCGCGTGGCCTGGTTCTACACGGTCCTGCTCGCCCTCTGCAGCGTCGGGATCCTGGGGTACGCACTGGCGCTGACGCGTCGGCTGTTCCGCGACGAGGTCCCGTCTGGAGTGCCCGCTGATCGCCCCGATCCCCCCGGAATGCGCGGATGACCGCCGAACCGGGGGGTAACGAGGCGATCCGCGCCGCGGCCGAGCGCGCCGAGCGCACCCGGGAGGCCAACCGGCCGCAGTGGCCGGACCTCCCGATCCCCGACGACACGGCGAACCTGCGCCTCGGGCCGGAGCTGCACGACGCCCTCCTGCCGCTGCTCCCGCTGGTCAGCGTCTGGCGCGGGGAGGGCGAGGTCGTATACCCGACGATCGACGGCCCGTTCGCGTTCGGTCAGCTAATCACGGTGTCGCACGACGGCCGGCCGTTCCTGGGCTGGGAGGCCCGTGCCTGGCTGCTCGACGGTCCGGGTGGTGCCGTCGTCCGGCCCGCCGCGCGGGAGGTGGGCTGGTGGCGGCCACGGCCCGACGGCACGATCGAGGTCCTCCTCGCCCATCAGACGGGCGTCGTGGAGGTCTTCTACGGGACGACCCGGACGCAGACCTCGTGGGAGCTGCAGACCGACGCCGTGGCGCGCACCGCCTCCGCGAAGGAGGTCACCGGCGCGAGCCGGCTCTACGGGATCGTCGAGGGGGGCGACCTCGCCTACGTCGAGGAGCGCGCCATGGTGGGCCAGGCGCTCCAGCCGCACACGTCCGCGCGCCTGCAGCGCGTGGTCGGCTGAGCCCGGCGCGGGCGCGCCCATGCCCCCAGCGGCGGTTCCGGGCCCTCCGCGCCGGTTGCTGCCCTACGGCCGGGACGCGCTGCTGGTCGACCTCGATGACCTCGCGGGCGTCGACACGGTGCGTCACGCCCTGCGGACCGCCCGCGACGCCGGGGGGCTCCCCGGCGTCGTCGAGATCGTCCCCGCCGCGCGCACCGTCCTCGTCGTCGTGGAGCCCGGACGCGCCGACGCGCTGGCCGCGGTGCGCGCGCTCCTCGCCCACCTCGATCCCGCGGCCGCTCCCGGGGACGCCGGGGACGCCCCGGGGGAGGAGGTCGCCCCGGTGGAGCTCCCGGTCCACTACGACGGGGAGGACCTCGACCTCGTCGCCGCCGACGCCGGGCTCGCGCCGCACGAGGTCGTCGCCCTGCACGTCGACGCCGCCTTCACCGTCGCCTTCGGCGGGTTCGCCCCCGGCTTCGCCTATCTCACCGGGCTGCCCGAGCCGCTGCACCAGCCGCGGCTGTCCACCCCGCGCACCCGCATACCGGCCGGGGCGGTCGGGGTGGCCGGCGGGTTCGGCGGGGTCTACCCCCGGGCCTCCCCGGGCGGCTGGCGCCTCCTCGGCCGGCTCACCGACGACGCGCCGGTGCTGTTCGACCCGCACCGGGACCCCCCGGCGCTGCTGACGCCCGGGACACGGGTGCGGTTCCGGAACGCGGGGTGAGCGCCCTCGTCGTCGACCGCGTCGGGCCGCAGGCCCTCGTCGTCGACCGCGGCCGACCCGGCTGGGCGCACATCGGTGTCCCCACCGCCGGCGCCCTCGACGGTCCGGCGCTCGCCCTCGCCAACCGCCTCGTGGGCAACCCGGCCGACGCCGCGGGTGTCGAAGTGCTCCTCGGAGGGTTCGCCGTGCGGACCGCGACCGCGACCACCGTCGCCGTCGCCGGGCCACCAGGCGCCCTGCACGTCGAGGTCGACGGGCGCCGCACGCGCACCGCCGGCACCCACACCACGGTCCACCTGCGCGGCGGGGACGTCCTCGCCCTGCCCGCACCGATTTCGGGCCTGCGCCACTACCTCGCCGTGACCGGCGGGATCGACGCCGAGGTCGTGCTCGGCAGCCGCAGCGCGGACACCCTGTCCGGGCTGGGTCCCGCCCCGCTGCGTCCCGGGGACCGGCTCACGGTCGGCCCGCCGCCGGCGGGACCGGCGGGACCAGCGGGACCGGTCGGTGCGTCCGTGGTCGGCGACCACCTGGTCATCCCGATCGCGCTCGGACCGCGCGACGAATGGATCGACGACGCCGCGACGGCCCTGCGCGCGACGCTCTGGACGGTGGCACCGACCGGCGACCGGGTCGGGGTCCGCCTCGACGCCGCCGCGGATCGGCTCCTCGTCCGCGCGCCCTCCGTCGCGGACCGGGAGCTGCCCAGCGAGGGCCTCGTCCTCGGCGCCGTCCAGGTCCCGCCGGACGGGCACCCCATCGTGTTCCTCGCCGACCACCCGACGACGGGCGGCTATCCCGTCGTCGGTGTCGTCGGCGAGGAGGCGCTACCCGCCTTCGCCCAGGCCCGGCCGGGCTCCACCGTGCGGTTCGTACCCCGCCGCGTGTCCTGAGCCCGAGGGCGGGAGGAGCCCGAGCTCGACCGCGACCCGATGCGCCAGCTCGTCCTCGTCGACGCCGAGGGCGGCCGCGGCCCGCGACGGTGCGGCGCCGCCGTGCAGCATGCGCGTCGCCGGACCGCCCTGGGACGGGCCGGGCGGGGCCTGCGCAGCGGACGCGGTGGCGCGCGCTCCGCGCCGCCGGCCGACGGAGAGGAACACCGCGGACAGGGCGATGAGCGCGAGGGCGGCAACGATCCACGGTTGCGGCGTCTCCAGCACGCGCATGCCGCCGGACGGTACGGGTGTCGCGTCCGGCCGGACACACCGTTCACCCGGCGGGGGTGTCCCCCGCACGGTCGGACGCGGCCCTGCGGGACAGCACCGCGTCGGGGTCCACGGCCTCCAGGGCGACCATCGTCGTCCCCCCGTCGCCTGCGGTGTCCGCGTCGACGGCGTCGGCCCGGGCGCGGGCAGCGGTCTCGGCCTCGGTCTCGGTCTCGGTCTCGACCCCGGCGGTCTCGCCGGCTCCGTCGGCGGGGTGTCGGGCGCCCGGGTCGGCGCCCCATGTCGGTGCCGGGAGCGGTCCGGCGGGCATACCCCCGTTCCGGGGGCCCGCCGGTCCCGGGTACCGGCCGCGGTGGGAAGGGCCGGACCCCGGGCCCTGCGGACTCCACGGGCGCGCCCCGTGCGGAGGGCCGGGGGGACGGCCCGCGTGGGAGACCAGGTCGTCGAGCCGGGCCTTGGTGCGCATCAGCTCGTCGAACACGGCGTCGCGCTGGCTCCGCAGATCGGCCAGCGCGGCACGCGAGTCCGCGTGCTCGGCGAGCAGCGACTCCGCGGCCCGGCTGCGCACGGACTGCGCCTCCTGCTCGGCGGCGTGCAGGATCGCCCGCAGACGGTCGTTGAAGGCGCCGACCATGTCCGGTGGCGTGCGGGTCTGAGCGCCCCGAGCGCCCGAGCGGGCCTGGTCGTCGGGCCCGGGCTGCCTCGGGAGGCCTCCCTCGGGCACCGTCGCCGACGCCGCGTCCGACCCCGCCGTGGCGTCCGACCTCGGGGTGTCCGACCTCGGGGTGTCCGATCCGGCGCCGTCCGGTCCCGCGCTGTCCGATCTCGGGGCGGGGCCGCGTCGGCGCTCGCGGACCGCGAGCTGCGCACGCAGCTGGGAGACCATGCGTCGCAGACCGGCGACGTGGTCGTCGACCTGGCGGCGGTGGTACCCCCGCAGGACCACGTCGAAATGCGGTCCTGCGGTCTCCTCCGCCACGCCCGACAAATCCAGGTAGTTCTCCGCGTCAGGGGGAGTGCGCCCCTGCTCGCCGGTCGTCATGGATCACCTCGCCGTGCTCGCCCGTGGCGGACCAGCGTCGTCGATCGTAGGCACCGGCCCCCCTCGACGCGAGGTTCCCGACCGCCCGGTCTTCCCCGCGCCTACCATCGAGTGCGTGGACACCGAGCTACGCCGGACCCTCCATCGGAGGGGCCTGCGGATGACCCCGCAACGTCAACTGGTGCTCGAGGCGGTCTCCGGGCTGGGCCACGCGACGCCGGAGGCGATCTGCGCCCGGGTCCAGGAGACCGCTCCTGCGGTCAACATCACCACCATCTACCGCACGCTCGACCTGCTCGAGCGGCTCGGGGTGGTCCGGCACACGCACCTCGGTCACGGCGCCCCGAGTTACGCCACGTCCGCCCACGAGCACGTCCATCTGGTCTGTCACCGCTGCGACACCGTTCACGAGGTCGACGTCGAGGTCCTCGAGGGCCTCGCGGTCACTCTCCGGGCCCGGACCGGGTTCGCGCTCGACCCCGCCCACGTCGCCCTCTCTGGCCTCTGCCGCGCCTGCACCATCGCGGCCGACACGGACGCCGACACCGACGCCGCTCCCGCCGACCCCCCGCCGGTTGCGACTCCCGAGGAGATCCGGTGACACGCTCCCCGTTGCTCGACACACCCGGCGCCGTCGGTCGCCTCGACCCCGAGGCCGATCCACCCGACGAGGGCGCGGAACCGGCCCACCCCGCGTCCTCCACCGCGGACCCGGACGCGGCGGTCCCCGCCCACTTCGGTGATCCGTTCGCCGAGCAGCGGGCGCTCACCCGGCGGGCCGGCGTCGTCGACCGCTCGCACCGGGGCGTCCTCGTCGTCCCGGGCGCCGACCGCCTGAGCTGGCTGCACCTGCTGCTGAGCCAGCAGGTGGCCGATCTCCCCCTTGACACCGGCACCGAGGGACTCGTGCTCGACGCCTCCGGCCGGGTGGAGCACCACGCCGTGATCGCGCACGTGGACGGGCCGGAGGGCCCCGCCGTGTGGCTGGACGTGGAGCCGGGCACCGCGCGGGCGCTCCTCGGCTACCTCGACTCCATGCGCTTCTGGTCCGACGTCTCCCCGCGGGACGCCACCGACGAGTTCGCCGTGCTCTCGGTCCTCGGACCGGACACCGCCGAGGTGCTCACCGCGGCCGGTGTGCCCACCCCTACGGGAGCTCCTGCGGGCCGGTCCGCCGCCGCCCCGCTGCCCGGCGGGGGTGTCGTCCGCCGAGCTCGGTGGGACGGCGTCGCCGACGCCGCGGACCTCATCGTCGGGCGCACCGACCTCCTGTCCTGGTGGGAACGACTGCGCGACGCGGGCGCCGCCCCCGCAGGCCTGGACGCGTACGAGGCGGTCCGCGTGGCGTCCCTGCGTCCCCGCCTCGGACGCGACACCGACCCCCGCACGATCCCCCATGAGGTCGGGTGGATCGGCGCCGCGGTGCACCTGGCGAAGGGCTGTTACCGGGGCCAGGAGACCGTGTCGCGGGTAGCGAACCTGGGCCGCCCTCCGCGGCAGATGGTCCTGCTGCACCTCGCGTCGGGCGACGACCCGCTGCCGCCGGCGGGCACCCCCGTGCTCGCCGCGGAGGGCGGGCGGGCCGTGGGGCGGATCGGCACTGCCGTGCGCCACCACGAGCTCGGGACCGTCGCGCTCGCGCTGCTCAAGCGCTCCGCAGTCGCCACGGCCGGTCCCGCCGCGCCACCAGTCTGGGTGGACGCCCCGGAGTTCCCCGGCCCGGCGTCGGTCGATCCCGACTCCGTACCGCCGGACTCCGGTGAGCCCCCCGGACGGGCGGCCGTGCGGCGACTGCAGGGCTGAGCCGGGGAGCCGGTGTCGGCATGCACCTGGTCGATCGCGCCGCGGTCGAGGCCGCCGCTCGGGTGCTGGCCGGCGTCGCCCGGTACACCCCCGTCGACGAGCCGGACGCGGAGACGGGGCTGCCCTCCCTCAAGCGGGAGGACCTGCAGCCGGTCGGCGCGTTCAAGGTGCGGGGCGCCTTCCACGCCGCGTCCCGGCTCGCCCCCGAGCGGCGCGCCGCCGGTCTCGTCACGCACTCCTCGGGCAACCACGGTCGCGCCGTGGCCTGGACCGCCGGGCGCCTCGGCGTGCCCGCCACCGTCGTCGTCCCCCACGACGCCGTCGAGGCCAAGGTCGAGGCGATGGTCGCGCTCGGGGCCCGGCTGGTGCGCGTCCCGGCCGACGACCGCGAGGCGACCGCCGACGCCGAGGTGGCCCGCACGGGCGGCGCGCTGATCCCGCCGTACGACCACCCGGACGTCATCGCCGGGCAGGGGACCGTGGGCCTCGAGATCCTGGCCCAGGTCCCCGGGGTCGAGCAGGTCCTCGTCCCGGTGGGCGGGGGCGGCCTCATCTCTGGCATCGCCGCCGCCCTCGCCGGCCGTGGCGTGGCCGTCGTCGGCGTCGAGCCCGCCGTGGCCGGGGACGCCGCGGAGAGCTTCCGGGTCGGCGAACGGCGCCGCTGGTCCCGTGCACGGGTGGCCTCGACCGCGGCCGACGGCCTGCGCGCCACGAGCCTCGGCGCGCTGACGTGGGAGCACGTGCGGGCGGGGGTGACCGACGTGGTCACCGTCGACGAGGAGACCGTCGAGGACGCCGCTCGTGCCCTGCACGCCCTCGGGGTGCGCGCCGAGGCCAGTGGGGCCGTCGCCGTCGCCGGGTGGCTGGCCCACCCGGAGCTGCGGCGAGGGCGGACGGTGGCCGTGGTGAGCGGAGGCAATGTCGACCCCGACTGGATCGCGCGCGTGCTGGTACCCCGGACCCCGGAGGCCACCGCCGGGACTACGACGTCCGGGTGACCCCGGGGAGCGGTCCGACCGGCGCGCGCGCCGGACGCGCCGGTCGACGCCGTGATCGGAATCAGCGCGTGACACACGACGGCCGCTGACCCACGATGGGGGGCGTGATCGAGTACCGGCCCGGAGGGCGGCGACGCCTCGACCGCGTCCTCGACCCCGGATTCCTCTCCGCGCTCGAGGGGCACTCCCTCGACGACCTGCGCGCCGTGCGGGACGAGGCCGCGCAGGAGGAGACCGACCTGTCCTACCTGCGTCGCCTGCTCCACGCACGCATCGACATCGTGCGCTTCGAGCAGCAGCGGCGGGAGGCGGCCGGGACCCGTGCCGCCGACGAGCCCGGCGAGACGGCCCTGGTCGACGCCCTGCCCCGCATCCTCGCCGACAACGCCCTCGGTGCCGCCGCGGGCCGCGGGCGCCACCAGTCGGTGCAGCCCTCGCGGGCCGAGTCGCACCGCCGCCACGTCGAGGCGCTCCTCGCCGACACCGGACTGTCCGACGTCGCCATCCTCTCCGACTCCGACCTCGAGGCCGCGGTCGCCGCGTACGCCGACGAGGAGTCGGCCGTGTCCACGCTCCGACTGCGTGTGCAGCGGGTCATGGACACCTGCAACGACGAGGTCGCCCGGCGCTATCGCGATGGCTCGGCGTCGGTCGACGAGCTCCTGCGCCGGGAACGCGAGGGCGCCTGACCCGCCCGAACCGGTGCCGTGCCGTCGGCCTCAGTTCCCCCGTTCGCGGATCGCCCGTATCGACCAGAAGTCCCGGAGCCGGCGGTAGCGGGCCATCGCCTCGTCGCCGTCGCCCGACCGCAGGGCCTCCAGAGCGGCGGCCACGTCCTCGGCGGACGTGTCGGTCGCCAGTGTCTCGTCGTCCATGAGCTGCACGAGCCCGCCGTAGTCGAGCTCCACCAGCGACGCCGCGTCGAAGTGGCGCAGCCACCGGGCGGTGTCGCGCAGCACCTCGGCCGGCCCGTCGTCGCCGAGGCTGGCGGCGAGCAGGGTGGCGGCGGCATCCGCCCGCGCGAGGGCGTCGGACATCGCCACGCGCCACGAGCAGCGCCGCGGCGCGGCCTCCGTCCCGACCACCGCGTCGTCGCGGGAGAGGACCAGCACCCGGTCCGCGGCGTCGACGAGGGCGAACCACGGCAGGGGCACCGTCCACGTGGCCGAGACGATGTGGGTGGCGCCCTCTCCGAGCTCCGACACCACGGCCTCGGCGCGGGACCGGACCGTCGGCTCGTCGTGCGTGAGGGCCGCCGCCCGGAGCACCGGCGACTCATCGGCCAGGAAACCCACCAGGGCCGCGGCCGCCCGCGGTCGCGTGTCGAGGGGGCAGACCAGCGAGCTCGGGCCCACCGGCGCGGCGGCGTCGGCGAGCAGGACGTCCGCGGGCAGGTCAGCCGTCGTCCCGTCCTGACGGTCTCCGGGCAGCAGGCGCACCGGCACCCCGAGCTGCGCGCGCAGGCACACCTCGCGGTCCCGCGCCCCGGCGTCGGCGACCGCGACCGCCCCGCGGGCCAGCCCCGCACGCACCCGCGCCGCCATCGGGTCCGCCAGGGACCGCAGCGGCTCGTACACGCGCAGGTAGCAGACGAAGGGGGCGGGCACGGCCGCTGATGGTGCCATGTCACGTCGCCGGGCCGATCGGACACACGGTATGGTCGGGTCACGAGTGTTTCTTCTAAGGATGAGGGGGCCGCCGGAGTGTTCCGGCCGCCCCCGCCCTGTTCGAGGGGGTCATTGCCATGGGACGCGGACGAGCCAAGGCGAAGCAGACAAAGGTCGCTCGCGAGCTCAAGTACAGCTCCCCGACCACCGATTTCGACGCGCTGCAGCAGGAACTGGGCGGCGGAGGTGACCCGTTCTCCGTGCGGTCCGAGGACGAGGACCAGGCCGACTCCCGTCGCGGCGAGTACAGCTACGACGAGCGCTGAGGCGTTGGTCTCCGCACTCCGAGCGGGTTCGCCCCGGATCGGGTGACGCGCGTCATCACCCGTTCCGGGGCACTCAAAACCGCGGGTGGTCCCCGGTGAGGACCGCGGTGCCGCCGCCATCCTTGCCGGTGAGTGCCGGGCCCGTGACGTCCGCGGCCGGCCGGATCTCACCGAGCACCCACGACGGGACGTGGCGTGCGGTGAGCACGGCCTGCGCGCGGTCGACGTCGTCGGGCGGCACGACGGCGACCATGCCGACTCCCATGTTGAACGTGCGCTCCATCTCCGCGCGCTCCACGCGGCCCCGGGCGGCGATGACCGTGAACACCGGGGCGGGCGTCCAGGTCGCGCGGTCGAGCACCGCCGTGAGCCCGTCGGGGAGGACGCGGCCGAGGTTGGCGGCCAGCCCGCCGCCGGTGACGTGGGCGAACGTCCGCACATCGGTCTCGGCCGCGACGGCGAGGCAGTCCCGGGCGTAGATCCGGGTCGGTTCGAGCAGCTCCTCACCGAGCCCGCGGCCGAACTCCTCGACGTGGGCGTCGAGCGACATCCGACCGATCTCGAGCAGCACCCGGCGGGCGAGCGAGTACCCGTTGGAGTGCAGCCCCGACGACGCCATCGCGAGGACCGTGTCCCCGGGGCGGACCCGGTCCGGACCCAGCACGCGGTCGGCCTCCACGACGCCGACCCCGGTCGCGGAGAGGTCGTAGTGGTGCGGCTCCATGAGGCCGGGGTGCTCGGCGGTCTCGCCCCCGAGCAGCGCGCACCCTGCCGTCCGGCAGCCCGCGGCGATCCCGGCCACGATGGCCTCGACCTTCTCCGGCACGAGCCGTCCGATGGCCACGTAGTCCAGCAGGAACAGCGGCTCGGCCCCGCAGACCACGAGGTCGTCGACGACCATGGCCACGAGGTCGAGACCCACCGTGTCGTGGCGGTCGAGGGCCTGGGCGACCGCGAGCTTGGTGCCGACGCCGTCGGTGGAGGCCGCGAGCAGCGGCTCGCGGTAACGGCCCGTGCGGAGCGCGAAGAGCCCGGCGAACCCACCGATGCTGCCGAGGACCTCCGGGCGGCGCGTGGAGGCGGCCAGCGGCGCGATGCGGTCCACCGCGCGATCGCCCGCGGGCACGTCGACGCCGGCACCCGTGTAGCTCGCGGCGCCCGGGGGAAGGTCGGTGCTCATCGGGGGTAGGGGTCCTCGGGGGTAGGGGCCTCAGGGTCGGCGCAGCGCGTCCTCGGCACCGTAGCCGGGAACGCCGACCGTGATGTCCTCGAGCAGGTGCTTGCCGACCTTCGCCTCGTCGGGCAGCGCGATGGGGTACTCCCCCGAGAAGCAGGCCGTGCACAGGCGGCTCCGCGGTTGCTCGGTGGCCGCAACGAGACCCTCCAGAGAGATGTAGCCCAGCGAGTCCGCGCCCACCGAGCGGCGGACACCCTCGGTGTCGAGACCGTTGGCGATGAGCTCGGCGCCCGAGGCGAAGTCGATGCCGTAGAAGCAGGGCCAGCGCACCGGCGGGCTCGCGATCCGCACGTGCACCTCCACCGCGCCGGCCTCACGCAGCATCCGCACCAACGACCGCTGGGTGTTGCCGCGGACGATGGAGTCGTCCACGACGACGAGGCGCTTGCCCCGGATGATCTCGCGCAACGGGTTGAGCTTGAGGCGGATGCCGAGCTGGCGGATGGTCTGCGAGGGCTGGATGAACGTGCGCCCGACGTAGGCGTTCTTCACCAACCCCTGGCCGTAGGGGATGCCCGAGCGCTCGGCGAAGCCGATCGCGGCCGGCGTGCCCGACTCCGGGACGGGGATGACGAGGTCGCCCTCGGCGGGCTGCTCGACGGCGAGGCGGCGCCCGATCTCCACGCGCGCGGCGTGCACGCCGCGCCCGCCGATGGTCGTGTCGGGCCGGGCCAGGTAGACGTACTCGAAGACACAGCCCTTCGGCTCCGGCGAGGCGAACCGGGAGCTGCGCAGACCCTCCGCGTCGATGGCGATGAGCTCACCCGGCTCCACCTCGCGCACGTACGACGCCCCGACGATGTCCAGCGCCGCGGTCTCCGACGCCACGACCCATCCTCGATCGAGCCGGCCGAGCACCAGGGGGCGGACGCCGTGGCGGTCGCGGGCGGCGTAGAGCGTGGTCTCGTCGCAGAAGACGAGGCTGAACGCGCCCCGCAGGTCCGGCAGCAGTCGAAGCGCAGCCTCCTCGACGCCGAGGTCGGCCGCGGCGTCGGCGAGCAGCCCGGTGACCACGTCGGAGTCGCTGGTGGCGGCGGGGCGCCGCCCGTCCGAGCGCGTCGCCGGCATCCCCGAGCCCGCCGGGCCCGGCGCCCGGCGGCGTTCGGCGAGCTCGGCGGTGTTCACGAGGTTGCCGTTGTGACCGAGCGCGAGACCGGTCCCGGCGGCCGTGGTGCGGAACGTAGGCTGCGCGTTCTCCCAGGTCGGGGAGCCGGTGGTGGAGTAGCGCGTGTGCCCAACGGAGATGTGGCCGCGCAGCGAGGACAGCGTCTGCTCGTCGAAGACCTGGCTGACCAGCCCGAGGTCTTTGAACACCACGATCTGGCGCCCGTCGGAGACGGCGATCCCGGCGGCCTCCTGCCCGCGGTGTTGGAGGGCGAACAGGCCGAAGTAGGTGAGCTTGGAGACCTCCTCGCCCGGTGCCCACACCCCGAAGACACCGCACTCCTCGCGCGGATCCTCGTCGATCGCCGGGGTAGTCGGTACGGGAACGATGCGCTGCGGATCGAATCCGGCTGCGGCCACCGAGGAGCTCCTCGCGACGGGGCTGTCGACCCGCGCAACGGTACGCGCCGGAACTCACCGTCGGGTCGGCGACATGGCTCTCAGTGCGGCGCGCACGGGTCCGCGTCGTCGGGGCCGGGCCACGCGAGATCGTCACGGCGCAGGAGCGCGCCGACGGCGTCGGCGGTCATGGCGGGGGCGAAGTGCCAGCCCTGCCCCTCGTCGCACCCGAGGCGACGCAGCCGCGCCGCCTGCGGTCCGGTCTCGACGCCCTCGGCGGTCACCGAGAGACCGAGGACGTGGCCCAGGGAGACCAGGGTCTCGACGATGCGCTCGTCGACGGGATCGGAGAACCCGGCGGCGCGCAGCCCCTCGCCGAACGACCCGTCGAGCTTGATGACGTCCACGGGCAGTCTGCGCAGGTAGGACAGGTTCGAGTAGCCGGTGCCGAAGTCGTCGATGGCGATCCGGACGCCCATCGCGCGCAGGGCGTCGAGCGCGTTGATCGGCGCGCCCTCGTCGCTGGTGAGGGCCCGCTCGGTGAGCTCGACCTGCAGCTTGCGCGCCGGCAGCCCGGTGGTCGCGAGGACCTGGGCGACCTGTTCGACGAATCCCGGCTCGTGCAGCTGCCGTGGGGCGACGTTGACGCTGACGAACGGAGACGCGTCGCCGAACTCGGAGTACCAGAGGCGGGCGTCCTCACAGGAGCGCCGCAGCACCCACGAGCCCAGGGGGACGATGGCGCCGGTCTCCTCGGCGAGGCAGATGAACCGGTTCGGCCCCAGCACTCCCAGGGTGGGGTGGTTCCAGCGCACCAACGACTCGGCGCCGCGCATGCGGTGGTCGGACAGCGTCACGAGAGGTTGGTGGTGAATGAAGAACTCCTCGCGGACGATGGCCGCGGGCATGTCCGCCGACAGCGTGAAGCGGGTCGTCTCGGCCGCGTCGCGCGTGGCGTCGTGCAGCGCCCAGTGGCCCCGGCCGTCCGACTTCGCCGAGTACAGCGTGATGTCGGCGGCCCGCAGCAGGTCCCCGGCGTCGGTGCTGACCACCGGGCGCTCCACGATGCCGGCACTCGCCGACACCGTGAGCTGGTGGCCGGCCACCTCCACCGGTGCGGCCAGGCTCTTCAGCACTCGGTCGGCGAGCGCCGAGAGCTGGTCCACGCCCGCCGAGTCCTCCACGAGGACGACGAACTCGTCGCCGCCCATCCGGGCGAGCAGGCCCTCGTCGCCCACGCTCTCGGCGAAGCGCCGGGTCACCGCCCGCAGGAGCTGGTCGCCGACCTCGTGCCCGAGGCTGTCGTTGAAGGTCTTGAACCCGTCGAGGTCGAGGAAGAGCAGTCCGACGCGCCGGTCGGCGTCCGGCGGCGTCTGGGCGAAGAGCTGGTCGAGCCGGTCGGAGAACAGCGCCCGGTTCGGCAGGGCGGTGAGGGGGTCGTGGAAGGCCTGGTATTCCAGGTGCGCCTGCAGCTGGTGGCGGTGGGTGACGTCCTCGAGCATCGCGACCTGGTAGGCGGGCTCACCGTGCTCGTCGCGCACCAGCGAGAGGGTCAGGTGGGCGATGATCTCCTCGCCGTTGGCGCGGAAGAAGCGCTTCTCGACGCGGAAGTTGTCCAGTGCGCCCGCGAGCAGGCGTTGGTAGAGCTCCCAGACGGCGGGCGCGTCGTCCGGGTGGGCGAGCTCGCCCACCGAGAGCTGCCGGAACTCGTCGACGGTGTAGCCGAACATCTCCGACAGCGCCGGGTTCACCTCGACGATCCGGCCCTGCATGTCGCCGAGGCCCATCCCGATGGCCGCCTCGAAGAACGTCGCCCGGAAGCGCGCCTCGCTGGCCTGCAGGGCGAGCTCGGTCTGGTGGCGGGCGGTGAGCACGGCGTGCCGGATCGCCTCCTGCTCGTCGAGGGTGCGGTCGCGCAGCGTCGCCGCGTACCCCCCGGCCAGCTCCCCCGCGAGCGCGCGGACGGCGGGAGCGGCATCCGGCCCCAGGAGCTGGGGCAGGCGCTCGACGAGCAGGACGAGCGTTCGCTCGAGGGTGCTCGGGCCGGTGAAGTGCTCGGCGACGAGCCGGCGCCCGATCTCGGCGCCGGCGTGGGTGCGCGGCGGGTCGGCCGAGACCGCGGCGATCAGCTCGGAGGTGACCTCGACGAGGTAGTCGGAGAGTTCGTCGGACTCCATCGGTACGAAGCTCGTGCCCTCGACCTCGGCGGCCCACTCGCGGGCGAAGACGGTCACCAGGTCGTCCCGGACGTCCGATGCCGAGAGGATGTCGGTCACGGCACCGGACCGCGGAGTGCCCGGTCGCGGCCGTCCGCGCGCTCGGTGGCCGGCCGATCCGCTCCGACCTCGCCGGCGGCCCGCTCCATCCACGCCACGTGTCGTTCCCTTCGCACTGCGTGAGCATATGGCCGCTCACCCCTCCGGCTCAGGGCTCGTCACCCGAATGGGGCGGATGTCCTACCGGTAGCCATCGGGCGATCTCGCCCGCCCGATGACCGGAGACGCGGAGGTGACCGTCCGCCACCGCGTCCGACCAGCTGCGGCGCCCGAGGGCGAGGGCGAGCCAGGTTGCGGCGTCGGTCTCGACGACGTTCGGCGGCGTGCCGCGGGTGTGGTGCGGGCCCTCCACGCACTGCACAGCGCCGAAGGGCGGGACGCGGACCTCGACCGACTGCCCCGGCGCGAGACGTTCCACGGTCCGCAGACTCGCCCGTACCGCCGTCGCCACCGCCGGTCTCGGCGGCTGCGGTGCCGCGCCGTCGATCCACCCGGCCACGGCATCCAGGGCGCTCCGCAGCTCGCGCGGGTCGGGGGCGCGATGGTGCGGCGGCATGGTGGTCCAAGCGTAGACGCGGCTCGGCGCGGGAGGTGGCGCTCCGGGGGTGTCTTCGCCTCCCCCTCACCCGCCGCCGAAGGCGTCGGGTAGCGCGGCCGCCGACAGCTCTGCGAGCTCGACGACGCCGAGGCCGTCCACGCCCTCGATCTCGAGCGCGTCGCCACCGACCACACCGAGAAGGGCCGCGGGCTGGCCGGCCTCGGCGCAGCGACGGGCGAGCTCGTCCTGGGCCCCCCTCGGGACCGTCACGAGTATCCGGGCGGCCGACTCGGAGAACAGCAGTGTCGCGGCGTCAAGACCCTCCGTGGTCGGCGGCAGCGTCACGTGCGCGCCGTGCCCGGCGCTCAGGACGCTCTCCACGAGGGCTTGGGCGAGGCCGCCGTCGGACAGGTCGTGGGCCCCGGAGAGCAGCCCGTCCGCCGCGGCGTCCGCCATGATCGTGACCAGCCGGGCTTCCGCGCCGAGGTCGGCCCGCGGCGGGAGACCGCCGAGGTGGCCGTGCACGACGCCGGCCCACGTCGACCCGTCGAGCTCCGCGTGGGTCTCCCCCAGCAGCCACACCGCGTGGCCGGGGCTCCCCGGCCCGAAGCCGTGCGGGACCACCCGGTGCACGTCGTCGACGAGCCCCAGGACCCCGACGACGGGCGTCGGCAGGATCGCCGCGGTCCCCGTCTGGTTGTAGAAGCTGACGTTGCCGCCGGTCACCGGGATCCCCAGCTCCACGCACCCGTCGGCGAGCCCGCCCACGGCCTCGGCGAACTGCCACATCACCTCGGGGTCCTCGGGCGAGCCGAAGTTGAGGCAGTCCGACACCGCGACCGCCCGGGCACCGGACGCGGCGACGTTGCGCACAGCCTCGGCGAGGGCGAGGCGCGCGCCCTCGCGGGGGTCGAGCAGGCAGAACCGGGCGTTGCCGTCGATCGCCAGGGCGACGCCGCGGTCGGAGGCCTCGTCGATGCGGAGCACGCCGGCATCGGACGGGGTCGCGGCGATGGTGTTACCGCGGACGTAGCGGTCGTACTGGTCGGTGACCCAGGCGCGGGAGGCCAGCGCCGGCGAGGCGGCGAGGCGGCGGACGTCCACGGCCAGGGCGCCCGGAGTCGACGGGCGCGGCAGCGCCTCCGTGGTGTCGGCCTGGAGGGCGTCCTGGGACGCCGGTCGGGCGAGCGGTCGGGAGTACACCGGGCCGTCGTGGGCCACGGTGCGGGGCGGGACGTCGACGACGGTCTCGCCCCGGGAGGTGATGTGCAGCCGGTCGCCGTCGGTGACCTCACCGATGACCGTGGCCGTCACGTCCCAGCGCTCGCAGACGGCCAGGAACGCGTCGACGTCCTGCGGGGTCACCACCGCGCACATCCGCTCCTGCGACTCGCTGGAGAGGATCTCGGCGGGGGTCATGCCCGCGGCGCGCAGCGGGACGGCGTCGAGGTCGACGTCCATCCCGCCGTCCCCGGCGCTCGCGAGCTCGCTGGTCGCGCACGAGAGCCCGGCACCGCCGAGGTCCTGGATGGCGACGACGAGGCCGGCGTGGAAGAGCTCGAGGCAGCACTCGATGAGCACCTTCTCGGTGAACGGGTCGCCGACCTGGACGCTCGGGAGCTTGCGCCGGCCCGACCCGGCGTCCGAGTCCGCGCCGCCGAAGGTCTCCGACGCGAGCACGGACACCCCACCGATCCCGTCCAGTCCGGTGCGGGCGCCGAAGAGCACGATCTTGTTGCCGGCCCCCGAGGCGAACGCGAGGTGCAGATCCGCTGTGCGCAGGACCCCGAGACACAAGGCGTTGACCAGGGGATTGCCGGCGTAGGTGGGGTCGAACACCACCTCGCCACCGACGTTGGGCAGCCCGAGGCAGTTGCCGTAGGAGCCGACACCGGACACCACGCCGGGCAGGACGCGGGCCGTGTCCGCGGCGTCGAGGGGACCGACGCGCAGGGAGTCCATCACCGCGACGGGCCGGGCACCCATGGCCATGATGTCGCGGACGATGCCACCCACGCCGGTGGCGGCGCCCTGGTGCGGTTCCACGTACGACGGGTGATTGTGCGACTCGATCTTGAAGGTGACCGCCCAGCCGTCCCCGACATCGACGACGCCCGCGTTCTCCCCGATCCCGGCGAGGAGGTGGGCACGCATCTCCTCGGTCGTGGTCTCACCGAAACGGCGCAGGTGCACCTTGGAGGACTTGTAGGAGCAGTGCTCGGACCACATCACCGCGTACATCGCGAGCTCGGCGTCGGTCGGCCGGCGACCGAGGATCTCGCGGATGCGCGCGTACTCCTCGTCCCGTAGCCCGAGGGCGCGATGCGGCTGCTCCTGCTCCGGCGTGGCGGTGGCCCGGGCGACGGAGTCGGGGGGCACCGACTCGGGAGGAGGCACGGCGGCGCTCGCGCGGGGCGGGGCGGTCACGTCGTCGACCCTAACGAGCGGCCGGCGTGTGACCCCTGTCCCGCCACGGGCCGCACCCGCTCGGCGACTCCGGCGCCATGTTCACCCGTCCGGGACGTCTCGTCCCGCCTCTCGGTGGTGCAGGGGCCGGGACCGCATGTCATTGGTCGTCCGTCAGCGACCGCACAACCCGTCTCCGGAGCAACATGTTCCCCCGAACGGCCGCCCAGGGTACGTCAACGACAGCTCGGCGAGTCGTCCGCGTGGCGTGTCGCGGCAATTCCCGGGACTGTCGGACCCCCCGGTCATAGTGAGTTCCATGACCGCTGCTTCCGTCCGAACCCCCCCGGGACCGGCCGCCGGGGAGTCGGGACACGGGCCCACCGACCCGCTGCGGGCCCTACGCCTCGTGCTCGACCGCGAGCTCGTCGCCGTCCGCCGCCACCTGCTCCGGCTCGCCGGACGCGTCCCGGAGCAGGTGGCCCGTCACGTCGACGCCACCGCCGGAATGCTGGAGTTCCTCGTCGACGACGGTTCCGGCGGGGTCGTCGTCCTTGCCGTCGCCCCGGGCGCCCGGGGGGACACCGTCGTGCCGCTGCTACCCGCGCCCCTCGTGGACGATCCGGCCGACGATGGCGTCGCCGACGTCACGGCGTCCGCACCCTTCGACGAGGTCGTGGGCGACGCGATCGAGGACGTCTCGCGTCTGCTCACCCACCTCGACCGGCCCGACGAGCTGCGCGGTCTCGTGCTGCACGTCGGGGGCCGGATGCTGATGGTGTACGCCGACCTGTGGGAGCTGCGCGTCACGCTGCTGCCGTGAGCTCGGAGAGCACCGACGCGAAGAGTCCCAGACCGTCGGTGCTCGGCCCCGTGAGCGCGTGGACGGCGTGCTCCGGGTGCGGCATCAGCCCCACCACGCGCCCGTCGGCCGAGGCCACCCCGGCGATGTCGCGCAGAGCGCCGTTGGGTGCCGTGCGCGCGTAGCGGAACACCACGCGTCCGGTATCCTCCAGCGCGTCCAGCGTGGCGGGGTCGGCCACGAACCGGCCCTCGCCCGACTTCAACGGCACGCGAATCTCGGCGTCCGGGGTGAACGCCGAGGTCCACGCCGTCGTGGTGTTCTCCACGCGCAGCCCGATCTCGCGGCAGACGAAGCGCAGCCCCGCATTGCGCACCAGCGCGCCCGGGAGCAGGCCCGCCTCGCAGAGGATCTGGAAGCCGTTGCAGATGCCGAGCACGGGCGTGCCGGCGCGTGCGGCCTCGACCACCGGGCGCATCACCGGCGAGCGGGCCGCGATGGCGCCCGCCCGCAGGTAGTCGCCGTAGGAGAAGCCGCCGGGAACGACGACGGCGTCGACCCCCCGGAGGTCCTCGTCGCGATGCCAGAGGCCCACGGGCTCGCCGCCCGCGTAGCGCACGGCCCGCGCCGCGTCCACGTCGTCGAGGGTGCCGGGGAAGGTGATGACGCCGATCCGGGCGCTCACCGCCGGTCGCCGTTCACGAGAGCCTCCGCACGACCCACTCCTCGATCACCGGATTCGCCAGCAGGGTCTCGGCGATGCGCTCGAGCTCGGCGTCGGGCACCGACTCGTCCACCTCGAGCTCGAAATGCTTGCCCTGACGGACGCCGCGGACCCCGGGGACGCCGAGCCGGTCCATCGCACGGGCGACGGCCTGCCCCTGCGGGTCGAGGATCTCCTGTTTCGGCAGCACGTCGACGATCACTCGGACCACGGTGACCACGCTACGCGGCCGGTCGTCGGAGCCGGCCCGGGAGGCGTCTCGGCGCCTCCCTCAGGTCGTGATCGACCACGACTCCGGGTCGCCGAGGTGCCGGGGCTCCCGACCGCGCGGGACGGGCGCGCGCAGCGACGCGGCGGAGGCCGGGATCGCCCCGGCGGCCAGCGCTGCGTCCACGGCGTCCAGCACGTCGGTCGGGTCCTCCGTCGGCGCAGGGAGTCCGCGGGCGAGGACCGCGAGGTGGACGAGGCCGTCCTCCGCAGGCCGGCCCGTCCCCCTCCGGACGTGAGGTGTCGCCGTCCGACTCCTCGCGGCCTGGCTCCACGCCCGCCGGCCGGTCACCGAACGCACCCGACCACGGCACGCCGCCGCGGCGACGCCCCGGCCGTCGAGGCGGTGCACGCCGTCCTCGTCGACGCCGAGATCGAGTCCGGCGGCGGCGCGGGCCCGCCGCACCCCGGGGGAGGCCGCCCAGCCGGGCGCGGCGAACCCGTCGACGTCGAGCCCGAGGGCCTCGGCGCTGCGCAGGGCTCCCGCCAGACGCAGGCTGGCCTCGTGCTCGGGCAGGCGACGGTAGGGCGTGCCCCGGGCCGGGTCCGCGCGGGTCCCGTGCAGCAGCAGCGCATCACCCACGCGGCGACGCGCACGGGTCCAGTCGGCCACCTCGGGGTGCGGCCGCGGACCGACGAGCAGCGTCAAGGGCACCCGCCGGGCGTCGAGTGCGTCGGCGAGGGCGACGGCGCCGAGGAGCGGGGCGCCGGGTGTCAGGCCGGCGAGGGTGACGAGGAGTCGCACCCGCTCAGTAAGCCCTCGTCAGATGACCCGGGGGTGAACTCGGACGTGATGGAGCCGCAACTCCCTCACAAGGCCGGGGGCCAGCGCCGTCCCGTGAGTCGGGTGTAGGCCTCGAGGTAGCGGCCGCGGGTCGCCTCGACGACGGCGTCGGGAAGCGGGGGCGGTCGCTCGCCGCCGTGCCGGTCCCACCCCGAGTCGGGGGAGGTCAGCCACTCGCGGACGAACTGCTTGTCCACGCTCGGCTGCACGGTGCCGGGCGCGTAGCCCTGCGCGGGCCAGAACCGCGACGAGTCGGGGGTGAGCACCTCGTCGGCGAGGACGAGGGTGCCCGCGGCGTCGAGACCGAACTCGAGCTTGGTGTCGGCCAGGATCAGGCCTCGGGACGCCGCGTAGGCGGCGCCCCGGCGGTACACGTCGAGGGTCGTGTCGCACAGCCTCGCGGCGAGCTCGGGGCCGAGGGTGGTGGCCACGCCGTCGAACGTGACGTTCTCGTCGTGCTCGCCGGTGGGCGCCTTCGTGGCGGGGGTGAAGATCGGCGCGGGCAGCATGCTCGCCTCGAGAAGCCCGGCGGGGAGCTCGACGCCGGAGATCGCCCCGTCGCGGGCGTAGTCGGCGGTGCCCGACCCGGCGAGGTAGCCGCGCGCGACGCACTCCACCCTGATCATCTCGAGGCGCCGCACGAGCAGGGCCCGGCCCCGCACCTCGTCGGGGATCCGCTCGTCGCGCGCGGCGAGCAGGTGGTGGGCCACCGGGGGCACCGCACCGTGGCCGCCGCGGAACTCGGTGCCGCCGAGCAGCTCGAACCAGAACACGCTGATCGCCGTGAGGACTCGACCCTTGTCGGGGATCGGGGTCTCGAGCACGTGGTCGAACGCGGAGATCCGGTCGGACGCGACGAGCAGGAGCGTCTCGTCGTCCACCGCGTACAGGTCGCGGACCTTGCCCGAGGAGAGGTGCCGGTAGTCGGCGAGGAGGGGACTCACGGTTCCACCACGGGCGGTGAGGGTAGAGCGGGGGGCTACAGGATCGGCGACGGGGTGTAGTCGGCCGCCGTCGGGTGCGCGTCGACGACCTCACCGACGCGGCGGGCGATCTCGGCGACCTGGGCCCCCGCCGCGCCGACGAACGCCGCCGGGTCCGCGACGGCGACGGCGAGCTCGGCCTCGGACACGCCGAGGCGGGAGTCGGCGCCGAGGCGGGCGAGCAGGTCGTTGCCCTCGGCGCCCTTCTCCCGCATGTCCAGCGCGACCGCCCGGGCGTGGGAGGAGATGATCTCGTGCCCGGTCTCGCGGCCCACACCCGCGCGCACGGCGGCCATGAGCACCGCGGTGGTGGCGAGGAAGGGCAGGTAGCGGTCGAGCTCACGGGCGATCACCGCCGGGTAGGCGCCGAACTCGTCGAGCACGGTCAGGAACGTCTCCAGCAGCCCGTCGATCGCGAAGAACGCGTCGGGCAGCGCGACCCGGCGCACGACGGAGTCGGACACGTCGCCCTCGTTCCACTGGTTCCCGGCCAGCTCGGCGACCATCGACGCGTTGCCCCGCAGGACGACCGCGAGGCCGTTGACCCGCTCGCAGGAGCGGGTGTTCATCTTGTGCGGCATCGCGCTGGAGCCGACCTGCCCGGCCTGGAAGCCCTCGGTGACCAGCTCCTGCCCCGCCATCAGCCGGATCGTCGTGGCGAGGCTCGACGGCCCGGCCGCGAGCTGGACCAGCGCGGAGAGCACGTCGTGGTCCAGCGACCGCGGATAGATCTGCCCGACGCTCGTGAGGACCTCCGGGAAACCCAGGTGGTCGGCCACGCGCCGCTCGAGCTCCGCAAGCTTCGAGGCGTCACCGTCGAGCAGCCCCAGCATGTCCTGCGCGGTCCCCACCGGGCCCTTGACCCCGCGCAGCGGGTAGCGCCCGACGAGCTCGACGATCCGCCGGTGGGCGACGAGGGTCTCGTCGGCGGCGGAGGCGAACCGCTTGCCCAGCGTGGTCGCCTGGGCCGCGACGTTGTGGCTGCGCCCGGCCATCACGAGGCCCTCGTACTCGGTGGCCAGGCGGGCCAGCCGGGCCAGGACCGCGACGGTGCGGTCGGCGACGTGGCGCAACGTCACCCGGATCTGCAGCTGCTCGACGTTCTCGGTGAGGTCGCGGCTGGTCATGCCCTTGTGCGCGTGCTGGTGCCCGGCGAGGTCGTCGAACTCCTCGATCCGGGCCTTCACGTCGTGGCGCGTACGGCGCTCACGGGCGGCGATGGAGTCGAGGTCGACCCGCTCGACGACGGCCCGGTAGTCCTCGAGCACACCGTCGGGCACGTCGACGCCCAGGTCACGTTGGGCGGTGAGCACCGCGAGCCACAGCTCCCGCTCGAGGACGATCTTGCGCTCGGGGGACCACAGGTCGCGCAGTGCCGGGGAGGCATAGCGAGCGGCGAGGACGTTGGGGATCGGGGTCGGCGCCACGTGGGCGATATTAGTCGTCATGAGCCCGTCGACCCGGTGCGTGGACCTCCGCTCGGACACCGTCACGCGACCGTCGGCGGCGATGCGGGAGGCGATGGCTACCGCCGAGGTCGGCGACGACGTCCTCGACGGCGACCCGACCCTCGCCGCCCTCCAGGATCGGGTGGCCGACCTGCTCGGAGTCGAGGCCGCCCTCTGGACCCCCACCGGCTGCATGGCCAACACGATCGCGCTGATGCACCACCTGCGCCGCGGCGACCGCTTCCTCGCCCCGGTCGGCGCGCACGTCCTCGAGGCCGAGCTCGGCACCGCCGCCTGGCTCGCGGCCGGGTTCCCGACGCCTCTTCCCCACGACGGGGGGCCGGGCCGGCCCACCCCGGCGACGGTCATCGGCGCCGCGGGCACGACCGGACGCGGAGCGGCGCAGAGCCGGACCATCGAGACCGGACGCGGAGCGCAGCGGAGCCGGACCACCGAGACCGGACGCGGAGCGCAGCGGAGCCGGACCATTCAGCCCCGCCCCTACTACGGCCTGCGCACGAGCCTGCTGTGCCTGGAGAACACCCACAACGCCGCCGGCGGCGCCGTCACCACCGTCGCCGAGCACGACGCCCTGCTGGGCGCGGCCCGCGCCGCCGGTCTCGCCGTCCACCTCGACGGGGCCCGGCTCTGGCACGCGGCGGTCGCCCTCGGGGTCGAGCCGAGGGAACTGGTCGCCGGGGTCGACACCGTCAGCGTCTGCCTGTCGAAGGGTCTCGGTGCCCCGGTCGGTTCGGTGGTCGGCGGCTCCGCGGCGTTTGTCGACGAGGCGTGGCGGCTGCGCAAGATGCTCGGTGGTGGGATCCGGCAGGGCGGCGTCCTCGGTGCGGCCGGGATGGTCGCCCTCGACGGTCTCGCCGACCTCGCCGACGACCACGCGAACGCCGCGCGGCTGGCGGAGGGCCTCGCCGCGTGCGGCTGGCCGGTGATCGCGCCGGACACCAACATCGTGTTGGTGCCCACCTCCGACGCCGCGCCCGTGGTCGCAGCGCTCGCCGCGATCGCGGTCCGGGCGGTCCCCTTCGGCCCGGGGGTCCGCTTCGTCACCCACCGCGACGTGGGCGCCCACGACGTCGAGGACGTGCTGGTCCGGGTGGCGTCGCTGCCCGTTCCGGCCCCGTGACCGGACGCGGGTGGCCACGGGCAAGATCACCGTTCCGGGAGCCGGGTAGCGCATCGACGTCCACGTCAGCTCCACGCACAGCGATCATGCGCTCCGAGCCGGGGGCGACTCACCGGCGCCCACCCGCCACCGTCGGGAACCACCGTCCGAGGCGGTCCAGGGCTTCCACGACGTCCGCGGTGGCGCCGGCGAACGACAGCCGGATCCAGGTGTGGCCGTCGACCGGGTCGAAATCGATGCCCGGGGCGACGGCGACGCCGGTCTCGGTCAGCATGCGCCGGCCGAAGGCGAGGGTGTCCTCGGTGAGGTGAGCGACGTCGGCGTAGACGTAGAACGCGCCATCGGCCGGGGCGAGGGTCCCGACGCCGATGCCGGGCAGCCCGTCGAGGAGCAGGCGACGGTTGTGGGCGTAGCGCCCGACGTGGCCGTCGGCCTCGGCGTAGGCGGCGTCGGTGAACGCCCCGAGCGCGGCGGCCTGCGCGGGCACCGGTGGGCAGACGGTGAAGTTGCCGGCGAGCACGTCGACAGCCCGGCGCAGCCGCTCGGGAACGAGCAGCCAGCCCAGGCGCCACCCCGTCATCGACCAGTACTTGGAGAACGAGGTGACGACGAGGGCGTCGTGCGAGGTGCTCCACGCGCTCGCCGTGGTCGGGGCGTCGCCGTACTCGATGCCGTGGTAGATCTCATCGCTGATCAGCTGGACGCCGTGGGCGTCGCACCAGCGGGCGAGGGCGTCCAGCTCCGCCGGCTCGATGACCGATCCGGTCGGGTTGGCGGGGCTCGCGACCACCAGGCCCCTGGGCGGGCGGTCGAGCTCCTCGAGCATGGCCACGGTGGGCTGGAAGCGGGTGTCGGCTCCGCAGGAGAGCTCCACGACCTCGCAGCCGAGAGCGGTGAGGATGTTGCGGTAGCAGGGGTAGCCGGGCCGGGCGAGGACGACAGTGTCGCCCGCGTCGAAGGCGGCGAGGAACGCGAGCAGGAACCCGCCCGACCCTCCGGTGGTGACGACGACGTCGGCAGCGGTGACCGTCCGGTCGTCGTACTGGCGGGCGTGGTGCGCGGCGACGGCCTCCCGGAGCTCGATCGTGCCGAGCGAGTTGGAGTAGCCGAGGACCTGCTCGTCGAGCGAGCGCGCCGCCGCTCGCCGGACGTCGACCGGAGCCGGGGTGGAGGGCTGGCCGGCGGCGAGGTTCACGAGGTCGCCGTGCGTGCGCGCCCGTTCCGCCGCGGCGGCCCATACGTCCATCACGTGGAAAGGCGGCACCATCGCCCGCGCGGCGGGCCCGATCCGGGTCAACGGCGAGGCGGTCACGGGGCCACCCTGACATGCGGGCACAGGCCGCCGCGTCAGTAGCCGACGTAGCTCGCGCCGCGGCCCAGCGCCTCGATCCCCGGGACCTCCGACACCGAGCCGTAGCGGGCGATGGCGTAGCGGACGCCGGCGATGATGTTGTCGATCGGGTCCCGGATGTCGTCGTGGCCAGGCAGCTTGTAGGAGTCGAAGGTCGGCCCGATGGTCTGCATCAGGCCCTGCGACGGCGTCCCCTTGGCTGCGTTGGAATCGGCGTTGTTCACCGCGTCCGGATCCCCTCCGGACTCGCGATCGATGATCGTGGCGAGGTCGTCGGGGTTCATCTTGTCGGCCGGCACGCCCTGCGCGGTGAGGATGCCGGTGGCCTGACGGATCCAGTCGCCGACCTGGCCGGCCGGCCCACCCGACGCAGGCGGGGCCTCCGGAGTCGGGGTCGGGGTCGCGGGTGGAGCGGTGCTGGTGGCGGGCGCGCCCTCGCCACCGGCTTCGCCCCCGTGGTGGTCGGAGGCGGCTCCACCGTCGTCGGGGCCGGCCGGGTCCTGGGGTGCGGCTGCGTCGGGGTTCGGCGAGGTCGTCCCCGGCGTCGACCCCGTGTCGTCGGTGCCCTCGGAGTTCCCGTCGTGCCCCGAGCCACCAGCCGAGTCGTCCGCGCCCGACTCGCCTGCGCCCGAGTCGTCCGCGCCCGAACTCCCCGCGTCCGACCCGGCGGAGTCGGATGACCCAGATCCGCCGACCGCGTCAACGCCGCCGTCGGAGCCCGTCGCATCGGTCCCGTCGCCGGCGTGATCGATCACACCGGAACCGGCCGATTCCGCGGAGGCACCGGAGGGGTCGCCGGAGTCCCCGCCCGCCCCCGACGCGGTGTCACAGGACGACGAGCCGTCGGACCCGACCGCGTCCTGGTGATCGCTCGACTCCGCGTCGGAGGACGCCGAGGCGTCCGCGGGCGGCGCCGCAGCCGACTCGTCCAACGTCGTACCGCCCGTCTCGCCGCTGTTGGGGTCACCGTCGGTCACGACCGTGCCGCTGTCACTGCTCCCGGCATCCCCGCCGTTGCTCGTCGTGGCACTGGTGCTCGTACCGCTCCCCTCCCCGCTCACGGAGTCCCCACCGATCGTGGCGTCGTTACCGCTGTCGCTCCCGCTGTCGCTGCTGCCGGCGTCTCCGCCGGCTCCGGTGCTGTCGGTCTCACCGCCCTCGCTCCGTCCGGCACCACCGGTCGTGGCATCGTCGGGGCTCGAGCAGTCGCCGCCGGTGCCGGCGCCGCCCGAGCCGTCACCGCCCCAGGCGTCGGAACCCTCACCCGCGTCCCCCGACCCCGCGTCCCCCGACCCGGCGTCCGAGCCGTCGGAACAGGTGTCGACCGATTGGGCAGTGACCTGCACCTGGGCTCCCTCCGCCGCTCCCCCTCCCGTGCCTGCGGCCCACGCCGACCCCGGCCCGGACTGCTCGGGGACGGGAAGCCGGGAGAAACCGGCGAGATCGGAGGCGATCGCGCGGATGCGCCGCGCCGACGAGAGCAGCTCCTCCTCGACGCGGGCGACCGCCGTGCGGGCGTCGGAGGTCGGCCCAGAGACGGCGACACGGATCCGGTCCGCGTCGGCCACCGCCCCGATCGTCGGGGTCGCGGCGGCCTGCGCGCGCACCGCCGCCGCGGCATCGAGCGCGTGGGACGCGGCCACCGTCACCTGCTCGCGCAACCCCGCCAGGGTCCGGCTGACCTGCTCGATCTCCGCCGCCGCGTCGCGCGCCGCACTCTCGGTGACCCACCCTGCGCGGGCGAACTCCTCGGAATACCGGGTGAACGCCTCCGCACCTGTTCCGTGCCAGGCATCACCGATGCCGGCACCCGCCTGGGCGAGGACGCGGGCGGCGCGGCCCAACCGCTCGGCGGCGTCCCCGAACTGGCGCCCGACTCCCGACACGGCGGTTGGATCGGAGTGGTCGACACCCTCGGCGAGGGCGGCGAGGCCCTCCGCGCCGGGGAGGGCGGAGAGCAGCGCCGTGAGGTCGGCCGCCATGGCTCACATCCGCCGGTCGAGCGCGCGTGCGTCGTCGCCGTCCATCGACTCCAGCACCCGCAGGACCGCGTCGAGCCCGCGGTCCACCTCCTCGAGGCGCCGGCCCCCCGCGCCCAACTCGCCGTCGAGCGCCTCGGCGAGCTGGTGGAGCGCGCCGACCACCTCGACACCCGCCGCCAGCGGGCCGAAGGCCGCGCCGGGGACGACGGTGATGACGTCGGCGATGGCGGGAACGCGGCGGGCCTCCGACGCCACCGTGGTGCGGGCGTGCTCGATCGCCGCGGGACCGAAGACGAGGTCGGGCATGGCGACGACGGTAGAGCGGGCGCCGGCCGCGCACGTGGCGTTCGGAGAAACCCGCACCCGACCTCCGCCCGAGGATGCGGAGTTCCTGACGTCCGGCGTCAGCAATGGGGCTTCGCTGGGGCCGGGACGGCGACCTCGCCCGCCGCCGCCGCGCGGGCGATGTCGGTGCGGTGGTGGCCGCCGGGCAGGTGGACAGCCGCGAGGCGGGCGTAGGCGTCGGCGCGGGCGGCCGGGAGGTCTTCGCCGGTGCCCACCACGCAGAGCACCCGCCCGCCGGCGGAGATCACCGCGCCGTCGTCGCGACGGCGGGTGCCGGCGTGCAGTACGCCGTCGGTGTCGGCGCCGGTGATCACCTCGCCGGTCCGCGCGGCGGCCGGGTAACCCTCGGCCGCCACGACGACGGTGACCGCTGACCCCTCCGCCCACTCCGGTGCGCGCGCGCACGCGAGGCGCCCGGTCGCCGCGGCGAGCATGAGCGACGCCAGCGACCCGCGCAGCAGCGCGAGGACCACCTGGGTCTCGGGGTCCCCGAAGCGGCAGTTGAACTCCACGACCTGCGGACCGTCGGAGGTCAGGGCGAGCCCCGCGTAGAGCAGGCCCGAGAACGGGGTCCCGCGGCGCTCCAGCTCCACCGCGACCGGGACGACGATGCGGGCCACCAGGTGGTCGGTCAGTCCGGGAGGCGCCCAGGGCAACGGGGCGTAGGCGCCCATGCCCCCCGTGTTCGGCCCCACGTCGTCGTCGCCGAGGCGCTTGAAGTCCTGCGCGGGTAGCAGCGGAACCACCGTCGACCCGTCCACCACGCAGAACAGCGACACCTCGGGACCGTCGAGGAACGACTCGAGCAGTACCGGGTGACCGCCCTCCAGCAACCCCGAGGCGAAGGCGCGGGCGGCGTCGGCGTCGGCGCTGACGAGCACGCCCTTCCCGGCTGCGAGCCGGTCGTCCTTCACCACCCAGACCGGCCCGAAGCGGCCGAGCGCGGCGTCGAGGATCGCCGGCGAGTCGACGACCTCGGACCGCGCTGTCGGGACGTCAGCCGCGGCCATCACCTCCTTCGCGAAGGCCTTCGACCCCTCGATGCGCGCGGCCGCGGCGGTGGGTCCGAAGCAGGGTATGCCGGCGTCGCGCAGCGCGTCCCCGACTCCCGCGACCAGCGGTGCCTCGGGCCCGACGACGACGAGATCGGCCCGCCACGAGCGTGCGAGGGCGACGACGGCCGTGCCCGAGGTGGGGTCGGCGAGGCCGGGGTGCTCGGCGACGGTCGCGGTGCCCGCGTTCCCGGGGGCCGCGGCGAGGGCGGTGACCTGCGGATCGCCCGCGAGACAGAGCAGGAGGGCGTGCTCGCGGGCACCAGAGCCGATCACCAGGACGCGCACGGAGCCGAAGGCTAGGTGCACCCGGACGGCAGGCGCGGGTCGGGCTCGCTCCGCGAGCGCCCGAGACCATGGTCATGGAGCCACGCGCGACGCGCACCGTTCACGCGTCGGCCGCCCATCGGCCGTGGCGTCGCCAGCTCGCTCCGAGATCATCCGCGCTCATGGCATCGATGTCGCGCCGCACCGTCCTGGCCGGAGCCGCCGGAGCAGGCGGGCTCGCCGTCACGGCCGGTGCGGCCGCGTGCGCGCAGCCCGACGCCGCGTCCGGGCCCGAGGCACGGCGACGGGTCTACGTCGTCGGGCACCGCGGCGCCTCCGGCCACCGCCCGGAGCACACGTCGGCGTCCTACGAGCTGGCCGCCCGGTGGGGCGTCGACGCCGTGGACGTCGATCTCTGCGCCACCCGCGACGGCGCGCTCGTCGCCCGCCACGAGCCGGAGATCGGGCGCACCACCGACGTCGCGACCCGCCCGGAGTTCGCGAACCGCCGCAGCACCCGCGTCATCGACGGCACCTCCTACGACGGCTGGTTCACCTCCGACTTCACCCTCGCCGAGCTCACGACGCTGCGCGCCGTGGAACGCATCCCGGGCACCCGGCCGCACAACACCGTCTACGACGGGCGCTACCCGGTGCTCGCCCTCGACGAGGTCCTCGACCTGCTCGACCGCGTCTCGGCCGAGCTCGGTCGCCCCGTCGGGATCCTCCCCGAGGTCAAGCACTCGACCTACCACCGCGCGATCGGGCTGCCCGTCGAGCCGGCGCTGGTGGAGACGCTGCGACGCCGCGGGCGCGACCGGCCGGACTCGAACGTGATCATCCAGTCGTTCGAGGTCGCGAACCTCCGCTCGCTCAAGGGCCAGGTGGGCTGCCCACTCCTCCAGCTCGTCGACTCCACCGGCGCCGCCCCCGCCGACTTCGTGGCCGCGGGCGACCGGCGCACCTTCGACGACCTCGTCACCCCGGCGGGACTCCGCGAGGTCGCCACCTACGCGACCTGGATCGGCCCGTCGAAGGAGCGGGTGCTCGCCGGGACGACCCCGACGACCCTCGTCGCCGACGCCCGCGCCGTCGGGTTGCGGACGATGCCCTACACGTTCCGCAACGAGAACGAGTTCCTCCCCGAGCCGCTGCGGCGCCCGGGACCCCCCGGGACGCCGGTCCCGCCCCCGGCGAGCACCTACGGCGACGCGTTCGGCGAGTACGCGGCGCTCTACGGCTCCGGGGTGGAGGGCGTGTTCTCCGACAACGGCGACACCGCGATCGCGAGCCTGGTCGAGTAGACGGTCGCGATCAGACCGCGAGCCGCCGGTCCAGGTAGCACCAGCGCCACTTCTCGCCGGGCTCGAACGACCGCATCACCGGGTGACCGGTGGCTTCGTGGTGGACCGAGGCGTGCCGGTGCGGGCTGGAGTCGCAGCACCCGACGTGGCCGCACTCCAGACACATCCGCAGGTGTGCCCACACGTCGGTCCCCTGCTTGCGGCAGTCCGGGCAGAGCGCTCCGGGCTCGGCGTCGGGGATCGGGTCGGCCGAGGAATCGGTCCCGACCTCGAGGAGGTGTTCGCAGGCGCCCACGGGTGCAGTCTAGTTCTCTACGACACCGCGTCCCGCGTGACCGTCGCGTCGCGACCCGGGCCGACGCCGATCGCGGTCACCGGTGCCCCCGAGATCTCCTCGATGCGGGAGACGTAGTCCCGCGCCGCCGCCGGCAGGTCGGAGAAGGCGCGGCAGCCGGAGAGGTCCTCGAACCAGCCGGGCATCTGCACGTACACCGGGATCGCGTGGTGCAGGTCCGATTGCGTCATCGGCATGTGGTCGACCCGCTTGCCGTCGATCTCGTAGGCGACGCAGATCGGCACCGTCTCCAGCCCGGAGAGCACGTCGAGTTTGGTGAGGAAGAGGTCGGTGAGACCGTTGACGCGCGTGGCGTACCGCGCGATCACGGCGTCGAACCAGCCCGTCCGCCGGCTGCGCCCCGTGGTGACGCCGAACTCGCCGCCCGTCTTGCGCAGGTACTCCCCGCTCGCGTCGTGCAGCTCGGTGGGGAACGGCCCCGACCCGACGCGGGTGGTGTAGGCCTTGAGGATGCCGATCACACGGGAGATGCGGGTCGGCCCGATCCCCGACCCCGCCGACGCGCCGCCCGCGGTCGGGCTCGACGAGGTGACGTAGGGGTAGGTGCCGTGATCGACGTCGAGCAGCGTGCCCTGCGACCCTTCGAGCAACACCGTCTCGCCCCGCTCGAGCGCCTCGTTGAGGGCGAGTCGGGTGTCGGCGATGCGGTGGGCGAAGCCCTCGGCCTGGGCGAGCACCCCGTCGGCGATCTCGTCGGCGTCGAGGGCGCGGCGGTTGTAGACCTTGACCAGGATCTGGTTCTTCAGCTCGAGTGCGGACTCGACCTTCTCATGCAGGATCTTCTCGTCGAGGAGATCCTGGACGCGGACGCCGACGCGGGCCACTTTGTCCTGGTAGGCCGGGCCGATGCCGCGTCCCGTCGTGCCGATCCGCGACTTGCCGAGGTAGCGCTCCGTGACCTTGTCCATGGCCACGTGGTACGGCATGATCAAATGCGCGTCGGAGGAGAGCAACAGCCTGCTGGTGTCGACGTCCTTGGCTTCGAGGCCCGCCAGCTCCTCGAGCAACACCCCCGGATCGACGACGACACCGTTGCCGATGACGTTGGTGACTCCCGGCGTGAGGATGCCCGACGGGATGAGGTGCAGCGCGAAGTACTTGCCGTCGGGCAGCACCACGGTGTGGCCTGCGTTGTTGCCACCCTGGTACCGGACGACCCAGTCGACCTCCCCACCGAGGATGTCGGTGGCCTTGCCCTTGCCCTCGTCGCCCCACTGCGCGCCGACGAGGACGATGGCCGGCATGTGGGGCTCCCTGCGCTGGTGCTCTCGTCGATGTCTGGTCCGTCGGCGCACGGGTCGCGCGAGGGACGCCGTGCAGCGGCAGGGTAATCGACACCGACGCGGGTCTCCCATGTGCGGTCCGCAGGGTCACCGACGGTGACCGTGGTCCTGACCTGCGGGGACGCTGGGTCGCAGCGCTGGGCGACCGGCCGCGACGCCGTCGGGGCTGTCGCGGACGCCGTCGAGGTCGTTAACGCCCCGGTCGTGCCCGGGCGCGCGGAGGTCGACCCGCTCCTCGACCGCGCCGGGCGGCTCGTGGTCGTGGGTGGGGATGCGGCTCTCGCGGGCGTGCTCGTGCGCCTTCTGCGCCGGGAACGCCTCGACGTCGCCGTCGCGTTCGTGCCCGACCCGGCGTCGGAGGCGGCGGCGGTGTGGGGGGTGCCGGCCGGCGTCGCCGACGCCGTCGACCTCGCGGTGGAGGGCGCGCCTCGGCCCGCGGTCCTGGTCCGCGACGACCGCGGGGGCGTCGTGGTCGGTGCGCACCGGCTCGGCGCGTTCACCGGCGCGGTGTACGCGGACGAGCGGCTCGTCGTCCGGGGATCGGCGGCGGGGATGGTCGTGCGCCCCGACCCCGACGGCGAGGGGGTCACGGTGACGGTGACCGGGCGCCCCCGGTGGCAGGGTCTGCGACCCGGGCCCGAGCACGACGGGCGTGGGCGTGCCGTGCAGGTGGGATGCCGGCCCGCGGTCCTCGTGCGCGACGGGATCACCGACGACCGGAGCCTCGAGCGCCGCAGCTGGTACCGCCACGAGCAGCACTGGCGTCTCGTCCGTCCCTGACGTCACCTGCAGGCCGTCCCGCACCGGCACGGACGCGGTGTCGAGGGTCCAGAGGTCGGCTCAGCTGACGCCGAGCGCCTGGACGGCGCGCGGGTCGCAGTCGGAGAGGAGGTCGGCGCAGCGGGCCGCCTCGTCGATCTCCCCGATCGTCGACGCCGCCCGCGCGAGTGCGGCGACGGCCCGCAGGAAGCCCTGGTTGGGCTCGTGGTCCCACGGGACCGGTCCGAAGCCCTTCCACCCGTGGCGTCGCAGCTGGTCCAGCCCGCGGTGGTACCCGGTGCGGGCGAACGCGTAGGAGGTGACCGTCTCGCCGACGCTCTCCGCCCGCTCGGCGAGCGCCGCCCACGCTGCGCTGCAGGTCGGGTGGTCGGCCGCCACCGCTGCCGGGTCCTCGCCCGCGGCGAGCCGGTCGTCGGGCGCCGGGCTCGGGGGCAGGCGGGTCGGCTGGGGCCCGAGGAGGTTGTGCCCGTGATCGGCGCCGGGCCCGCTGGGGATGGTCATGGACCCCATCATCGCGCGCCCCCGCGTCACGTCCCCAGCGACTGCCCCGTCGAGCGGAGGTCCTCGCACGCGGTGACGATGCGGTCGGCCATGGCCTGCTCCCCGGCCTTGAGGTAGCTACGGGGGTCGTAGACCTTCTTGTCGCCCACCTCGTCGTCGATCTTCAGCACGCCGTCGTAGTGCAAGAACATGTGCCCGGCGATCGGCCGGGTGAAAGCATACTGGGTGTCGGTGTCGACGTTCATCTTCACCACGCCGTAGTCGAGCGCCTCGTGGATCTCCTCGAGCAGCGAGCCCGACCCGCCGTGGAAGACCAGGTCGAGCGGCTTCGAGCCCTCGGCGAGGCCCAGCTTCCGCGTCGCGACCTCCTGGCCCTGCTTGAGGATCTCGGGGCGCAGCTTGACGTTGCCCGGCTTGTAGACGCCGTGCACGTTGCCGAACGTGGCCGCGAGCAGGTAGCGGCCCTTCTCCCCGGCGCCCAGGGCCTCGACGGTGTACTCGTAGTCGCCCGGGGCGGTGTAGAGCTTGTCATCGCTCGCGGCGGAGATGCCGTCCTCCTCGCCGCCCACGACGCCGATCTCCACCTCGAGGATCGTCTTGGCCTTGACCGCCTTCTCCAGGAGTTCCTGGGCGATCTCGAGGTTCTCGTGCAGCTCGACCGCGGAACCGTCCCACATGTGCGACTGGAACAGCGGGTTCTGCCCACGGTCCACCCGCTCCTGGCTGATCGCGATGAGCGGGCGCACGAAGCTGTCGAGCTTGTCCTTCGGGCAGTGGTCGGTGTGCAACGCGACGTTGATCGAGTACTTCTCGGCGACCACGTGGGCGAACTCCGCCAGGGCCGACGCGCCGACCACCATGTCCTTCACCGAGAGCCCGGAACCGAACTGCGAGCCGCCGGTGGAGAACTGGATGATGCCGTCGCTCTCGGCCTCCGCGAAGCCGCGCAGGGCAGCGTTGACCGTCTCCGACGACGTGCAGTTGATGGCTGGGTAGGCGAAACGGTTCTCCTTCGCCCGGTCGAGCATCTGGTTGTAGACCTCGGGGGTGGCGATGGGCATGGGAGGTGCCTCCCTGGACGCGTCGGCGGGACGGGCAGCGGCTCGAGGTCGCAGTATGGCGCAGCCCGGGGGGCCGGGGCCAACGTGACGGGGGACGCCCACCCCGGGCCCGCCGGCGTCGCGGCCGATGTGCCGCGGTGGTCCTGGTCTATCGTCGGGACCGTGGCCGACCCGACGGAGCGCGTGATCGAGCGCACCCTCGGTGACCTGAGGGTGATCGACGGCAGGGTCGACGGCGCCGGGTCCGCCCTGCCGCACGCCGCGGCGCCTCCCCAGGGCGGTCCGCCCGCATCCGGATCGACCCCGCCCGGATCGACCCCGCCCGGCGCGGACGCCCCTGCCGGACCTCGCACCCTCGAGGACCTGTACCGCGAGCACCGCATGCGTTTCGTGCGCCTCGCGATCCTGCTCGTCGACGATCCGGCGACGGCTGAGGACGTGGTGCAGGAGGCGTTCACGGGTCTGCACCGCCACTGGGGACGGCTGCGCGACGAGAACGCGGCGCTGGGGTACCTACGGACGGCCGTGGTCAACGGGTCCCGCTCGGTCCTCCGGCGACGCCGGACCGCTCGCGAGTACGTACCGCCCCACGCCGCCGACGCCCGCTCCGCCGAGTCGCTCGCCATGCTCTCGGCCGAGCACCAGGCGGTGGTCGGGGCGCTCGGTCAGCTCCCGCGCCGGCAGCGCGAGGTCCTGGTGCTGCGCTACTACGGCGGGCTGTCGGAGGCGGAGATCGCGGAGACGACCGGCATCAGCCGGGGCACCGTGAAGTCCACGGCGAGTCGGGGACTGGAGTCCGTCAGCAAGATCGTCGGCGGCCTCTGATGATTGGCCCGCGTCGACGAGGACCTCGACACGACGGGTGCCGCCGCTAACATCGTCGTGATGGACGACGAGCGGTTGCTGGCCGAGGCCCTGCGCGCCCACGCCGCGGGCGGGGTGTCGATGCCCCGTTCGGTCGCCGATCCGACTCGCGACGCCGACCCCACGGCGCCCGCGCCTCGCGGCCCCGGGGGCCCGAGTGGGCCGGACGGCCCAGGCGGTTCGAGTCGTGGAGGAGGTCCGGCGGGCCCTGCGGACGCGTCCGGGGCGCCCGAGCCCCGGACGCCCGAGCCCGGCCCACCGCAGCCCGGACCGGGTGTCGGACCTGACGCGGAGCCCCCGGCCCACCGCCGCTTCCGCCCCCTCGGACGTCGACGCCCAACGACGTCCGGTCCCGCGCCGGCTGCGCCGTCCGGGTCCGAGCGGACGCAGGTACTGGGCGCCTCGCCCGGGTCGCCCTCGCCCCCTCCGTCGCCGCCGGCCGGGGGCCCCCCGCGCGGTCCCCGTCCCGTCCCGTCGACGGGACCGCACGCCGCCGGCGGCCCGCCTGGACGGGCTCCGGGTGGTCCAGCGAGGGAAATGCGTGGAGGTGTCCATAACCCGTCCGCCGGCCCGGCCCGGCGCCCCGAGCGACCCCGGGACCGTCCCCTGCAGCCTCCGGCACCAGGTGGCAGCCCGGGCACCGCTGCCACCGCGGCCACCGCCGCCCCCTCGTCCGCACCGACGACCCCGGCTGAGCCTCCCGTGTCCGGGCCGACCGACCCGTCGCTCACCGGGACGTGGCCGCCGGCCCGCTTGGCGCGGTGGGCGGGGACGGCCCTGCTCGCTGGCGGGGTCGTCGGCGCGATCGTCGGGACCCTGACGCTGCTGTTCCCGGCCTGACCGGCACGTCCTCGGCCCCGGCCCGGACGCGGGGCACACCGTCCGCCGCGTAGCGTGCGGATCGTGACGCCCGCCGACGCCACCACCCTCGTCGCCCTGGGGCCCGCGTGGCTCGATCCGCAGTACATCATCGAGTCGTTGGGGCCCTGGGCCCTCGTCGGCGTGACCCTGATCCTCTTCGCCGAGTGCGGTCTGCTCGTCGGTTTCTTCCTCCCCGGCGACTCGTTGCTGTTCATCACCGGTCTCGCCGTCACGACCGGTCTGATCGGGACGCCGCTGTGGCTCGCCTGCATCGTGCTCAGCGTCGCCGCGTTCCTCGGCAACGTGTGCGGCTACTGGATCGGACGGCGCGCCGGACCGGCGATCTTCGACCGACCGAACTCGCGGCTGTTCAAGAGCGAGAACGTGCAGCGAACCCAGGCGTTCTTCGACAAGTACGGCATCCGCGCAATCGTGCTCGGGCGCTTCGTCCCCATCGTGCGCACCTTCATCACCGTGATGGCCGGCGTGGGACGCATGGAGGTGTGGCGGTTCATGACGTTCTCCGCAATCGGCGCCGTGGCCTGGGCCGCCGGAGTGACCGTCCTGGGCGCGCTGCTGGGCCGGCTCACCTTCGTGCGCGATCACATCGAGGCGATGCTGCTGCTCGTTGTGCTCATCTCGCTCGTGCCCGTCATCATCGAGGTCATCAAGTCGCGGCGGGAGAGGAAGCTCGGCGCGTCGACCACGCGCCGCGACGCGGGCTGAGCACTCGCGGTCTCACCACGCCCGGTCGAGATCCGCGTGCGCCCGCACCCAGGCGTGCATCGCGATCCCGGCGGCGACACCCGCGTTGATCGACCGCGTCGAGCCGAACTGGGCGATCGACACGGTCAGGTCCGCCGCTGCAGCGGCCCCGGGCGTCAGGCCCGGGCCCTCCTGACCGAACAACAGCACGCAGCGGCGAGGCAGGGCCAGCGTCTCCAGCCGCGCCGCTCCCGGGCCGTTGTCGACCCCGACGACCACGAGGTCCGCTGCCTGTGCCCAGTTCGCCAGCGCCTCGGCGTCGCGGTGGTGATGCACGTGCTGGTAGCGGTCGGTGACCATCGCGCCGCGCCGGTTCCAGCGTCGGCGCCCGACGATGTGCACCGCGGCGGCGGCGAACGCGTTCGCGGTGCGCACCACGGTGCCGATGTTGGCGTCGTGGCGCAGGTTCTCGACGGCGACGTGGAACGGGTGGCGGCGGGCGTCGAGGTCGACAACGACGGCCTCCCGCCGCCAGTACCGGTAGGCGTCGACGACGTTGCGCCGGTCGCCCCCGGCGAGCAGCTCGGGGTCGAAGCGCGGGTCGTCAGGCCACGGGCCCGGCCACGGGCCGACGCCGACCTCCCGCTCGACGCCCCACTCGGTGGGTCCGGGCTCGGGGGGACCCGGCTCGGGGGGACCCGGCTCGGGGGGACCGGTCACCCGAGCCCGAGGTCGGCGAGCCCGAGCAGCGCGCGATAGGGCAGACCGCGTGCCCGGATGGCCTCGGCCGCCCCGGTGTCGCGGTCGACGACGGTCACGACCCCGGCGACGACCGCACCCGCCTCGACCAGGGCGTCCGTCGCGGTGAGGACGCTGCCGCCGGTGGTCGACGTGTCCTCCACCGCGAGCACGCGGCGCCCGGCGACGTCCGGGCCCTCGATCCGGCGCTGCATCCCGTGCGTCTTCGCCACCGACCGCACGACGAACGCGTCCACCGAGGCACCGGGGGCGTGCAGGACCGCGGTGGCCACCGGGTCGGCCCCCATGGTCAGCCCGCCGACGGCGTCATAGTCCCAGTCCGCGGTGGCCGCCCGCACCAGCGATCCCACCAGCGGAGCGGCCTCGTGGTGCAGCGTCGCGCGCCGCAGGTCGACGTAGTGGTCGGCCTCGGCCCCCGAGGAGAGGGTCACGCGGCCGCGGACCACCGCGAGCTCACGGACCAGCGCGGCGAGGCGAGCGAACGCGTCGGCGTCGAGGTCGGGGCCGCCGCCGACCGCCGCGGCGCTCACCCGCGTCCCGACGCGGCGCGCGCGGCGACCCGGCGCACGAGACCGCGGGGCATTGTCCTGGCCACACCGACGATCGCCTTGTAGAGGGGCCCGGGCACGGACACCACCTTCCTCCTCGCGAGGTCGGCCAGGGCGACGTCGACCACGTGGTCCGCGTCCAGCCACGCGAAGCTCGGACCGGAGCGCCGCTGCCCGAGACGCTGGTGGAACTCGGTTCGGGTGAATCCCGGGCAGAGCGCCATCACGTGGACCCCGGTGCCCACGAGAGTCAGGGCGAGCCCGCGCGATAACGACGTGACGTAGGCCTTGCCCGCCCCGTAGACCGATCCGCGCCCCGGCAGGAACCCGGCAACGCTGGAGACGTTGACGACGCCGCCGCGCCCGCGCGCGATCATCCCCGGCAGGACGGCGCGGGTGAGAGCCAGGACCGTGGCCACGTTGACCTCGAGGTTGGCGTCGAGGTCGGCGGGGTCGGTGTCGACGAACTCGCCGGCCGTCGCGTACCCGGCGTTGTTGATGAGCAGCTCGACGGGCGCCTCGTCCCCGGTGGGCTCGGCGAGCCGCCGCTCCACCGCCCGCCGTGCCGTCGGGTCGGCCAGGTCGGCGGGCCGGACGTCGGCGCGGACGCCGTGGCCCTGTGCGAGCCGCGCCGCCAGGGCCTGCAACCGCTCGGCGTCGCGCGCGACGAGAACGAGGTCGTGTCCATCCGCCGCGAGACGTTCGGCGAAGATGGCCCCGATGCCCGAACTTGCCCCGGTGACCAGCGCCGTGCCGGGGGACGGGACGGAGCGGGAGGGCCGGATGCGCCCGACGCCGCGCCGCCTCGCCACCACCGCCCGCACCAGCGGGTCGGGGACGCGGGAGCCGAGCGCGACGATGGCCTTGGAGGCGAGCCCCGGGATCGACGTCACGCGCGCGGCGGCCAGGTCGCGCAGGGCCGCGTCGACGATCTGATGGGGTTGCCAAGGCAGCGCTGCGGGCACCGGGAGCTCGTCGGCGCCGAGGCAAGGCTGGAACTCGGTGCTCGTCACCCCGGGGCACAGCACCATCACGCGGACCCCGCTCCCGGCGAGCGCCGTGCCGAGCGACTCCGACAGCGACGTCACGTAGGCCTTGCCGGCGTTGTACGGGACGGCGCCCCCGGGCCTGGCGACGAACCCGTGGACGCTGGACACGTTGACCACCACCCCGCGGCCACGGGCCAGCATCCCGGGCAGTGCCGCCCGGGTGAGCGCGAGCACCGACCGCACGGTGAGGTCGAAGTCGGCCCTCAGGGCGGCCGGGTCGGTGGCGACGAACTCGCCGCACGTCGCGTCCCCCGCGTCGTTGACCAACACTTCGACCGGTGCGGCGTCGCCCGGCTCGGCGAGGCGCCGGGCGACGGCGTCGCGCGCGTCGGGATCGGTCAGGTCGGCGGCGAGGACCTCGACGCGGAGCTCTCGTGCGCTGCCGTGGCGTAACGCGTCGGCGAGGGCGTCCAGACGCGCGCGGTCGCGGGCGACGAGGACGAGGTCGTGCCCGTCGGCGGCGAGCCGTTCGGCGAAGGCCCGCCCGATGCCCGAGCTCGCCCCGGTGACCAGGGCCGTCCCGAGCGCACCGGGATCGACGGTCACCGCGGGCGCACGGTCATCGGCGGCGCGGCGCGCTGCGCACGTCCGAGCCGGGCTCGTCGTGCTCCAGGTCGTAGGGGATGTCGCCCGGGCGGTCGCGGTGCGTCGGGTCCGGTCGGATCTCCGCGGTGTCGTCATCGCGATCGGCCGCGAGGTCGCCGGGCGCATCGTCACCGGGCGTATCGTCACCGGGCGTATCGTCACCGGGCGCATCGTCGCCGGGCGCATCGTCGCCGGGCGCATCGTCGTCCGTCCGGTCCGCGTCGATCACCTCGGCGGTGTCGCCCTCGCCGTCGACGGCCTTCTCCAGTGCCACCGACACCTCGACGAGAGCCTGGAGGACCCGCTGCATCCGCTCGGGGTCCGCACCGGCCGCGGTACTGGCCAGGACCCAGGTGTCCTCAGCCCACACCAGCGGCACGTCGTCCCCGACCAGGTCCGCGGTGCGCGCCACCTCGTCGGTCAGCAGGTGACGGCCGTCGCGCGCGCCGGTGACGAAGGCGTACCGGTCGCCGATCTGCCCGAGCGAATCGAGCCCCGCGTCGTCGGGCAGGGGTGCCGAGGGGAGCCGGAGCTCGAGCGCGACCGGGACGGTGGCGACGCCGCGGACGGCGGCCACCACGCCGGTGACCCGACCGCCCTGCTCGTGGTCGAAGACGTGGGCGAGGCGGCGCCCGCCGGGTCCGGGTACCGCGCCGGTGGCGAGGTCGATCGCGCGACCGTGGCCGCCCTGGTGCACCGTGCCGTAGCGCCAGCGACTCGGCAGCACCGGATCGGCGTCGACGAACTCCCAGCTCTTCTGCTCCGCCCAGCGTCGGCGCTCCCGGCTACGCGAGGAGGCGGACCGCGCGGGCGAACGCTCCGAGAGCAGCAGCAGCGCGCCGCCCCCCGCGGCGACGAGCGCCACGACGAACCAGAACCAGGTGGGCGGCACGAACGCAGAGTACGACGCCACCCCGACAACTCCGCGGACCTCGACGACGACACGGCGAGACGGCGTCGTCGATGACCGCCGATCACTATCCTGGGACGGTGAGCGCCACCCTCGTTGCCCGCGACGTCTCCGCCGCGCACGGCGCCCGCGTCCTGTTCTCCGGGCTCGACCTGGTCGTCGCGCCCGGCGACGTCGTCGGGCTGGTGGGGGTCAACGGGGCCGGGAAGTCGACGCTGCTGCAGCTGCTGGCCGGTCTGCGGGACGCGGACTCGGGCGCGATCGGCCTCACCCCACCGACGGCCACCGTCGGCCACCTGCCGCAGGAGACCGCGCGTCGTCCCGGCGAGACGGTGCGCGGCTTCCTCGCGCGGCGCACGGGGGTCGCCGGCGCGCAGGCGGAGATGGACGCGGCCGCCGACGCGCTGTCGGCGGGGACGACCGGTGCCCCCGAATCAGAGGGGGGTGACCGCTACGCGGGCGCCCTCGAGCGCTGGCTCGACCTCGGCGGCGCCGACCTCGACGAGCGGGTGGAGCAGGTCGCCGCCGACCTCGGGCTCGAGGTCGACCTCGACGCCACCATGGCCTCGCTCTCGGGCGGGCAGGCCGCTCGGGCCAACCTCGCCTCCCTGCTGCTATCCCGCTACGACGTGTTCCTGCTCGACGAGCCCACCAACGACCTCGACCTCGCCGGCCTCGACCGGCTCGAGCGCTTCGTCACCGGCCTGCGGGCGGCGACCGTCGTGGTCAGCCACGACCGCGAGTTCCTCGCCCGCACCGTCACCTCCGTCCTCGAGCTCGACCTGGTCCAGCAGCAGGTTCGCCACTACGGCGGCGGCTACGAGGCCTATCTCGCCGAGCGCGCCGTGGTCCGGCGGCACGCCCGCGAGGCCTACGAGGAGTACTCGGAGCGCCGGTCCGAGCTCACCTCCCGAATGCGCGAGCAGCGCAACTGGATGGAGAACGGCGTCCGCAACGCCCGGCGGAAGACCGGGAAGAACTCCGACAACGACAAGGTCGGGCGCAAGTTCCGTGCGGAGGCCACCGAGAAGCAGGCCTCGAAGGTGTCCCAGACCGAGCGGCGGATCGAGCGGCTCGAGGTGGTGGAGGAGCCGCGCAAGGAGTGGGAGCTGCAGATGTCGATCGCGGCCGCCCCCCGCTCGGGGACCGTCGTGGCGTCACTGCGCGACGCCACCGTCGTGCGGGACGGGTTCGGGGCGGACGGGTTCCGGCTGGGCCCGGTGACGCTGCAACTCGACTACGCCGACCGGGTCGCCGTCACCGGACCCAACGGGTCCGGGAAGTCGACGCTGCTGGCCCTGCTGCTCGGCCGGCTCGCCCCGACGAGCGGGGCGGCGACCCTCGGGTCCGGCGTGGTCGTCGGGGAGGTCGAGCAGGCTCGGCGCCTGCTCGGGGGGCCAGACACGGAGCGCAGCGGAGCTGGACCATCAGGGCCAGACACGGAGCGCAGCGGAGCTGGACCATCAGGGCCAGACACGGAGCGCAGCGGAGCTGGACCATCAGGGCCAGACACGGAG
>JAABUZ0100000606.1_pt1 | contig 85562 bp, 78 predicted proteins | sample 5562091 | NCBI WGS metagenome assembly JAABUZ01 (sample SAMN12813069, study PRJNA571459) | rock metagenome | isolation source: Antarctica rocks | place: Antarctica: Victoria Land, Linnaeus Terrace sud | collected 2015-12-21
CCCCCTCTACCAATCTCACCCGATAGGTCTTGTGCATGCCCCACAACCATACCGGCAACAGCCCCCATCTCCGCAAACCCCGCGTGAAGAACCACTAGGATGTTCTGCGAAGATGCAGGAGTCAGCGCCCGACGTGGACGAGGTACAGTCCGGACTGAACTGTTCGCGGGGTTGATCAGAGGCGATCAGCCTGGCAGTCGTCGATGACCGCGGCAGCTCCGGCCAGGCGTTGGCGGAACTTGTCGATCTGCTCGGCCACGTAGGCGGTGGTGTCGAGCCCGGGGTCCGCAAACTGCTTGGCCGCCAGGCGGCGCGGCACGACCAGCGACAGGTGCAGAACGGCCCAGCTGACTTCCATCAGCGAACGGACGCCCAAGATGTGCTGCCACGCGTCGGGGGACGGGTCGGTCAGGGCGCGGAAGGTGTCGACGAAGGCCCGTCGGCATGCGTCGGACAGACCGCGGGCGCTATCGGCGCTCAGAAAGTCCGCCAGCAAGATGGCTGGGTCGTCCCAGCCGCTGTACTCGAAGTCCACCACACAGATGCCGCCACCAGCGCGCACCAGGATGTTGTGCGGCGCAAGATCGCCCGACGTCAGGCTCCAGTGTGCCGCAGGCACGCTGTGTTCGATCGCTGCCCAGGATCGTCCGGCGAGGGCACGGCGAATGAGCCGCTCGATCTCGTCCTTGATCGCGACCTCGCACCGCAGTGCATGGACCAGCGAACCTGCCTGAGGATCGCTGGCGAACTCGTGGAATTCGGCCAGGCGACGCCGGCAGGCTGATCAGCGTTGTGTACTCGCGGTCGAGGCGCTGGCGGTCGTCGGCGAAGTAGTGCTTGGCGACCGCCTGGTGGCCGTCCGCTGCCACAAGATGCAGGAGCCGATTGTTGTGTGGTCGGCCCGGATCGAGCTCGGAGACAGCTGCCAGCCGGAAGCCCAGCTCGCTGTACAGGCGCCTGGACAGCAGATCGAGCGTCAAGGCGTCGAGCGCGGGCCGGTTCAGCCCCACTGCTGGGGTAGAACACGAAACGCTAGCCCGCCAACACGGAGACCTGTCGGCATGCTAAGCGCCGTCCGTGCGACGTGGGCTAGCCGCCGAAGCGGTTCGGGGGCCGGCCGGGGACGCCGGGGCGGTACTTGAACAGGCCGCCGGCGTGGGGCTGCTCGGCCAGCCGCTCCGGCGGCAGCCCCTGGGCCGCCGTGGTGATGTACAGGTCGGTCAGGTCCGGGCCGCCAAAGGCACAGCAGGTCGCCTGGCTCGCCGGCAGCCTCACGACGCGGTCGAGTCGACCATCCTCGGCGTAGCGGTGGATGGCGCCGCTGCCGTGCAGCACCACCCAGAGGAAGCCCTCGGCGTCCAGCGTCATGCCGTCGGGCAGGCCAACCTCGGCCGGGATCTCGATCAGGTGGCGGCGGTTGCCGATCTGGCCCTCGTCTGGATCGAAGTCGAAGGCGTCCACGTACTGGGTAGTGGAGTCGATGTAGTACATGGTGCGCCCATCCAGGCTCCAGTCCAGGCCGTTGGAGATGGTCACGCCGCCAAACAGCCTGGTGACGGTCCAGTCCCGATCCAGACGGTAGAAGGAGCCGCGTCCCGACTCGGCGGAGAAGGCCATGGTGCCGCCCCAGAAGCGGCCGGCAGGATCGGGCTTGCCGTCGTTCATCCGGGTCGCCGGAGTGTCCTGCTCCACTGGCGTCCGGAGCGCCACCTGGCCGGTTGCCGTGTCGAGCACGCCGAAGCCGTCTCTCAGCGCCAGCAGGAGCCCGCCCGCGGGGCGCAAGGCGACCGCGCCCACGGCCTGGCCGACGTCGAACGTCTGGTCGGCCCCAGTAGCAGGGTCGTAGCGGTGGACGGCATTGGACAGGATGTCGACCCAGTAGAGGACGGACTCCAGAGTGTCCCAGACGGGGCCCTCGCCGACCTTGGCGTGGGCGTCCACCAGGAGCTCGACGTCACGTGCGGGAACCTCGACGACGGTCATCGGGAACCTCCTTGGGGCTGATGGTAGGGCGGCGCGGCCAGGTTCGGCCCGACCAGGATCTTCACGTGCTCGTCGCCGCGCTCGGCCAGCTCGTCGAAGCCCCGCCGGACCACGTCGGCCAGCGGGATCCGCGCCGTCACCAGCGGCGCGGCCCGTACCCGGCCGTCCGCCAGCAGGCGCACGGCCGCCGGCAGGTCTTCGTCGTAGTGGTGCTGCACCGAGCCGACCAGCCGCTTCTCGCCCACCACGATGTCGAGCGTGCTCAACGGCACACGGTCGCCGTGGATCCCGACCAGAACGATGCGCCCACCCTTCCGCGCCAGCCGCACCGCGGCGTCAGCGGTGTCACGGCCGCCAGCGCACTCGAAGACGACGTCCGGGCCAACAGCGCCACAGGCGGCTCGCAGCGCGGCGTCGCAGTCGCCGGCCACAGGATCAAAGGTCGCCGTGGCGCCGAGGCTCTCGGCCAGCCGGCGCCGCGCTGGCCGCGGCTCCACGAGATAGACGTCGGCCGCGCCGCCGGCCCAGGCCACCTGCATCGTCAGCAGCCCGACCGCCCCGCCACCGACCACCGCGACCCGCTCGCCGATGCGCAGCTCGCTCTTGCGGACGGCGCGCACCGCCACCTCAGTGGGCTCTACCAGGGCGCCGTCCTCGTCGGACAGCGTGTCCGGCAGGCGAACGCAGGAGAAGGCGGGGACCGCCACGTGCTCGGCCAGGCCGCCGTCGGCCTGGAGGCCGAGCGCCGCCCAGTTCAGACACAGCGCGTACTCGTGGCGGCGGCAGTAGAAGCAGCTCCCGCAGAACAGGACCACCTCGGGGACGACGCGGTCACCGACCGAGAAGTCTGAGACACCCTCGCCCACCTCGGCGACGCTGCCGGCGAACTCGTGCCCGAGCACCAGGGGCGCCCTGCGGCCGGTGAGCCCATGCGGTGCGCCGGTGGGGACCAGGACCGGCCCGTCGCGGTACTCCTCCAGGTCCGTCCCGCAGATGCCGCACCAGCCGACCTGGAGCAGCAGCTCGCCCGGCCCGGCCCGGGGTTGGGGGACGTCCTCGACGCGGACGTCGCGCCGCCCGTGCCAGCGCGCCGCTCTCATCGCTGGCGGCGGCGGATCACGATGTCGAGTCCGACCGCGCCGATGATGATCAGGCCTTTCACGACCGGCTCGAGGAACGCCGACGCGCCGAGCAGGACGAGCCCGTTGGTGATCATGCCGGTGATGGCCGCCCCGAGGAAGGTGCCAAAGATGCTGCCGGCGCCGCCGAACAGGTTGGTGCCACCGATGATGACAGCGGCGATGACGTCGAGCTCGAACCCAAGGCCGGTATTGGGATTGGCGCTATGCAGCCAGGCCACCAGCAGCGAGGCCGCGAGCGCGACCAGCACGCCGGTCAGGATGAACGCGCGGATCTTGACCCCGTCGGTGTTGATACCCGTGAGGCGGGCGGCCTGCTTGTTCCCACCGGTGGCGTAGGCGTGGTAGCCGTACACCGAGTAGGCGAGGATGTAGCCACCGATCGCCAGCACCACGATCATCCACAGGATGTGCACCGGGATCAGCAGCTGCACGGCGTTGGCTGGGACTGTCAGCGTCGTGCCGATGAGCGCCAGCCGGTTGTTGGCCAGCAGGATGCTGCCGCCCAGGATGTTGCTCCACACCGATGCGTCGTTGACGGGGATCGGCCAGCCGCCGGAGGCAAGAAGGGCCGCGCCGCGGACGGTGCTCATCATGCCGAGCGTGACGATGAAGGACGGGATGCCGACTTTCGTGGTCAGCAGGCCGTTGACCAGGCCGGCCAGCCCGCCGAAGACCAGGGTCACCAGCAGCGCCACCGGCGGTGCTTGATGCGCGCTGGCGACGAGAAACCCGTAGACCACCGCCGCCATGGCGTAGACCGCGCCGACCGACAGGTCCAGCTCGCCCGTGATGAACAGGTAGGTCATGCCACAGGCCACGATGGCGAGCAGCGAGATCGACCGCGCCACGTTCAGGATGTTGCTGCTGGTCAGGAACTTGTTCGTCAGCGTGCTCAGCAGCACGAACAGCAGGACGGCGGCGATCAGGATGCCAAGCTCGCGCATGCGGGCGAACCTGGCCACCCGGCCGGCCGCCGCGGTTTGAGCGGGAGCCGGAGCCGGCCCCGGAGCCGGCGGCGCTTCGAGGCGCGGCGACGAGACGACGTTGTCGGCCATCACGCCACCCCCGCGGACAGGACGTCGACGCCGGTGATCATGCGGACGATCTCTTCGCCCGAGGTCTCGGCGCGCCGGCGGACGCCGACGCAGCCGCCGCCGCGCATGACGTGGATGCGGTCGGCCACCTCGAACACCTGCTGGAGATTGTGGCTGATGACCGCCAGGGCCATCCCCTCGGAGCGCAAGCCGCGGATCAGGTCGAGAACCTGGGCGGACTCGCGCACGCCGAGGGCGGCTGTGGGCTCGTCCATGATGATGATCCGGCCCCCCTGGGTGATGGCGCGCCCGATGGCGACGGCCTGGCGCTGGCCGCCCGACAGGACGGCGACCGGGGTGAGGGCCGACGGGACGCGCGAGTTCAAGCGCCGCAGCGTCTCGTCCGCCTGGCGAACGAGAGCCTTCCGGTCCACGAGCCCGAAGCGGCCCCTGGGCTCGCGGCCCATGAGGAGGTTGGTAGCAACGTCGCGCTGGTCGACGAGCGCCAGGTCCTGGTAGACGGTGGCGATGCCCAGGCGTTGGGCATCCCGGGGCGTGCGCACGGTGGCCGGCTGGCCGCCCACGGAGATCTGGCCACGGTCGGGGACGTAGGCGCCCGAGAGGCACTTGATGAGGGTCGATTTGCCGGCGCCGTTGTCGCCAACGATGGCCAGGATCTCGTTCGGGTACAGGTCCAGGTCGACGTCGGCGAGGGCCTGGACGTGGCCGAAGGCCTTGGTCAACCCGCGCGCCTGGAGCAGAGGCGCGCCGTTGGCGGCCGCCGTGGCTGCTGGAGGGCTCATCGCCAGCTCACCGGTCGCTCGCGAGACAACGAGAGTTTCGCCGCCCTGACCCTTAGCGGAAGCCGGCTTCGCCGCGGCGGTCGGTCCAGACCTGCTCGCGCTGCTTGATGGCCACGTAGTTCTCCTTCGAGACCAGCTCCGCGCCGGTGTCGTAGTTGAACGCCGGGTACTTGTACTGCGCCTGCATGTAGGCCAGCGCGGCGGTGATCCAGCCCTGGGCGTACGGGTTCTGGCCGATCGTCCAGTCGACGGAGCCGTCGTCGATGCCGGTCATGACGGTGGGGGTGAGGTCGAAGCCGCCGACCGAGAACTTGCCGACGAGGCCGTTCTGCTTGGCCCAGTCGCCGACGAAGCCGTGGGTGAAGTCGGTGGACGCCCAGCCGACGATCTGGTCGCCCTCGGCGGCCCACTTGGCCTGGATGATGGACGACGCCTCCACCTCGTTGGTCGAGCTGCGCAGCTGCTCGTAGGTGAAGCTGGTGCCGTTCTGCTGGTTGTACTCGTCGATGCCCATGCCGGTGCCTTTGGCCCGCGTCTCGAGGGCGAAATGCCCCGGCTGGATGTTCTGCATGACGATCTTGCCATCGGTTCGGCCGGTGTACTTCTGGGCGCGCTGGGCAGCCTGCTGGCCGTTGATCTTGCCGGCGCTGATGAACTCCTGGCCCACGTAGCCGGGCATGCTGCCCGCCGCCTGCTGGACGTTCTGCATGCCCGCGGGGTCGGCCGTGTTGTAGATCACCGTCGAGATGCCGCCCTGGATCGCCTGCGAGACCGGCTGGGTGAAGGCGTTGGGGTCGATGACCGTGAAGCCGACGGCGGTGGGCTTCTGCTGGATGGCGTTGAGCTGGGCGTCGACCGTCTTCTGGACGTCGCCCGGGGAGGGGCCGACGAACTGGTGGTCCCAGCCGACGAAGGTGGCGAACTCCTTCGACCCCAGAATGATGGGGACGAAGAACTCGTTCAGGTCATGGGTGACAAAGACGATCTTGCCGCGCGCCTGGAGGAAGGCCGGCGCGGCGGCGGCGGCGGTGGTAGACACCGCGGGGGCCGCGGCGAGAGCGGCGCCAAGGGCAGCGGCGCCGCCGAGCTGGGCGGTGCGCAGGAGCGCCGCGCGCCGGTTGAGCTTGTCCCCGTTCTCGGGCTGCTGCTGCTGCTGCTGAACATCCGACATATCGTCACACTCCAGTGCGGGACTCCACACGCCGAACACGGCAGAGGCAGACCGGCAACCGACCGAGCCGTCGGCTCCCTTCCCGCCCCTCACCGGTTGAGGTCAGGGACGCGCCCTGAGCTGCCGGTCAGACCGGTGGTTGGGGCCAGGAGAGCACAGCCCCAGGACGCTGTCAAGAGCCGCTCCAGCACGCGAGCACGCCCGCGCTGGATACTTTGACAGGAGCGATCCGCCCCTCTACCCTGCGTCATCCGGATAGCTCGGGCCGAGGAGGAACGTCGTCGGATGGGCAACAGGTACGGGGTAGCCATACTGGGCGCCGGCTGGGTGGCCGGCGAGTACGTCAAGGCGTTCCGGGACCACCCGCAGACGGAGCTGGTGGGTATCTACAACCGCACCAGCGACAAGGCGGCGCGGCTGCTCCAGGCGCACGGGGTTCCTTCAGCCAGGGTCTACACCTCGGCCGACGAGCTGTTCGAGGACGACCGCGTGCACATCGTCGCGTCGTGCACCTCGCCAGACGTTCGGCCCGAGCACGTCTCGCGCGCCGCGCGTTCGGGCCGCCACGTGGTCATCGAGAAGCCGATCGCTCTCACCTGGGCCGGCGTCAAGGAGATCTACCGGGCAGTGACCGAGTCGGGCGTGAAGAGCGTCACGTCGTTCGTCCTGCGCTGGAACCCGCAGTTCGTGACCGTCAAGCAGCTCATCGCCGACGGGGTCGTCGGCGACCTGATCTATGCCGAGGCAGACTACTGGCACCCGATGAAGCGGGCGTACCCCAGCTACCCGTGGACGCTCACCAAGGAGCTCGGCGGCAGCTCCTTCGTCGCCGCCGGCTGCCACGCCGCCGACGCGCTGCGCTACCTCGGGGGCGAAGTGGCCGAGGTGGCCGCGTTCTCGACGGGGCCCAAACGAGACATGGGGTACCAGTTCGACCCCACAGTGGTCGCGTCCCTCAAGCTGGAGAATGGCGCCGTCGGCAAACTGTCGAGCATGATCGACGGCGACACCCCCTACGTGTTCAACGTCCGCCTCTTCGGCAACGCCGGCTCGATCCAGAACAACCGCGTCTACTCGACGAGGCACTACCCGGGGGCTCTGAACTACTGGACCTTTCCCACGATCGAGCCGGACAACGGGGACGTGGCCCACCACCCCTTCGCGCCGGAGATCGGGCACTTCATCCAGTGCATCGACGACGGCGTCGAGTCTCACGCCTCGATCAGGGATACGTACCGCTCGATGGCCATCTGCTTCGCCATCGACGAGTCGGCCGCGACGGGTGGGGTCCCGGTCAAGGTCGACTACAACGTCGCGGGGTAAGCGGCGGGAAGGGACACGGCATGGCGCAGAACAGGAACACGGTACGGCGTCGCGAGGCGCTCGCGGCCATCGGCGGGCTCATCGGTGGCGGCCTTGGCGGCTTCCTCCTGGGCAGCTCGGCGACCCAGCAGGGGCCGGCGGCGTCGGGGACCAAGGCGGCCGCGCAGGCGAAGGTGGTCGGCATCTACCCATTGAGTGGCGTGATCGCGTCTGACGGCAAGGAGATGGCCAACGGCGTGCGCATGGCCGTCGACGAGATCAACGCCCGAGGCGGCCTAGTCGGCCACACCTTGCAGTACGTCGAGATCGACGACAAGGACTCCTCGACCGACGACATCTCGACCGCCTTCCAACGGGCGGTCAGCGTCGAGAAGCCGGACGTGATCTTCTCGGGGTACCACCTGGCCACCGGCCCCGAGTTCGACATCGTCGCCGACGCCGGCGCCCTGTACTACAACGTCAACACGCAGGTCGCCTGGACCAAGCGCTACACGTCGAACCCGGCGAAGTACTGGGGCATCTTCCAGACCGACCCCACCGAGTACTGGTACGGGACCGGCTTCGCCAACTGGGCGGACGCGGCGCTCAAGGCGGGGACGCTGCCGGTGAAGGAGAAGACGACGGCCATCCTGGCGGGTGACGACGCCTACGGCGCCTTCATCGGGCAGACGTACGAGCAGCGGATGAAGGAGCTCGGCTGGACGATCACCTCGAAGGACAGCTTCACCACGACGCACGTCGCCGACTGGGGCCCGCTGCTGTCGAAGGTGCGCCAGAGCGCGCCGTCGCTGCTGTTCACGACCGACTACAACCCGGCCGACAACGCGGCCATGATGAAGACGTGGGCGGCGAGCCCGACGCAGACGATCGTCTACCAGCAGTACGGTCCGTCAGTTCCCGAGTACCTCAACCTGACCGGCGACACGGCCAACGGCGTCATCTGGGCGACAGTCCTCGGGCTGCTGAAGGACCCGCTGGGCATGGACTTCCGCAGTCGGTACCAGGCGAAGTACAACGCCCAGCCCGGCTGGGCCAACGCGGGCGGCTGCTACGACTCGGTCAGGTGCTGGGCCAACGCCGTCGCCCTGGCGGGGGACCCGAAGAACTACAAGGCGGTCGCCAAGCAGACCGAGAGCCTCATCCACCGCGGCGTGACGGGCGGCATCTCGTTCAAGGACCACGCCGGTCTCTCGTACCCGGCCGAGACGAACGACCCCTCGCTCGGGCAGCCGCACATCATCGTGCAGATCCAGAACAAGGAGCACAAGGTGCTGTACCCCGATCCCTACGCCGACGGGAAGTTCCAGAGCCCGAGCTGGTTCAAGGGTTAGCGAACCCGGTCGGTGCCGATCCTCGAGTGTCGGGCCGTCGGCAAAGCGTACGGCGGCCTGCTCGCGGTCAACGACCTGTCCTTCGCCGTCGAGCCGAACGAGGTCTTCGCCATCGTCGGCCCGAACGGCGCGGGCAAGACCACTCTGTTCGACGCGATCTCGGGCATTGCGCCCGCCAGCAGTGGGGCGGTGCTGTTCGACGGCCGCGCCATCGAGCGCCTGCGGCCGCACGAGATCTGCCGCCTGGGCCTCGTCCGAACGTTCCAGACGACTGTCGTCTTCGACAGCCAGAACGTCCTCACGAACGTGCTGATAGGCAGTCGGTTCGGCCGAAGCCGCGGGGTCCTGCCGGGCTTCAGCTTCACCCGCACCGACGCGGACGCCGCGCTGGCGGCCATGGAGCTCTGCGGGCTCGACGACCAGTCCGCGGCCGCGGCGAGCATGCCGGTGCTGGCCCGCAAGCGGCTGATGCTGGCCACCGCCCTGGCGACGCGGCCGCGCCTGCTCCTACTCGACGAGCCGGTGGGCGGCTTGAACGCGGCCGAGCGCGAGACGATGATCGGGTTGATCCGCCGGGTCGCGGAGTCCGGGGTCACGGTGCTGATGATCGAGCACGTCATGAAGGCGGTGCTGGCGCTCGCCGGGCGCATGCTGGTGCTGCACCACGGGCAGAAGATCGCCGAGGGAACGCCCACCGCGGTGCTCCGGGACGAGCGCGTCATCGACGTCTATCTGGGCACGCGGGGCAGGCGGGGAGCGAGACCGGTACCGAACACTGCCCATGCCTCATCGCTGATGCCTGATGCTTGAGGCCACCGATCTGCGCGCCGGCTACGCCGGGTCCGAGGTGCTGCACGGCGTGAGCCTGCGCGTCGACGCCCACGAAGGCGTGGTCGTGCTCGGTCCGAACGGGCACGGCAAGAGCACCCTGCTACGTGTCCTGTCGGGGCTGCTGCGGCCGCGGGCGGGCCGCATCGTCTTCGACGGCCACGACGTGACCGGCGCCCGGCCGGACCTCGTCGCGGCCGCGGGCATGGTCCACATACCGCAGGGCGACATGCTGTTTCCCGAGATGACTGTGCGCGAGAACCTGCTCATGGGCGCGTACGAGCGCACGGCCTGGCGCGAGCGGCAGCGTCGCCTCGACCAGGTCTTCGAGCTCTTTCCCTGGCTGCGCGAGCGGAGCGGCCAGCTGGCGCGCAGCCTGTCGGGCGGGGAGAGGCGGATGGTCGCCCTCGGCCGCGGCCTCATGGCCCGGGCAAAGCTGCTGCTGATCGACGAGCCGTCGCTCGGCCTGGCCCCGGTCGTCATCGAGCGCATCTACGACAGCATCGGCACGATCAAGGACAGCGGCATGAGCATCCTGCTGGCGGACGAGAACGCCGACCACGCCGCCAGCATCGCCGACCGCCTCTACCTGCTCGAGACAGGCGTCTTCACCCGCGAGGGACCAGCGGCCGAGCTGCTGAGCGACGACGCTCTGCTGAGCACATATCTGGGCTAAAGGGCAGGACTCAGCCGTGGCGCAGCTCGGTCAGGCGGTCTGGGGCGGCGTCCTCTTCGGCTCGGTCTATGGGCTCATGGCCCTCGGCCTGACGCTGATCTGGGGCTCGCTCCGCCTGCTGAACCTGGCCCACGGCGCGCTCTACCTCGTCGGGGCCTACGCCGCGCTGGCGGCGATCATGGTCCTCCAGCTGCCGATCGCGGCGGCGGCGCTCCTCGGCGTCGCCGCGGCCGCGCTCGCCGGCTACCTCATGCACCTGATCTTCATTCGACCCGTCCTGGGGAAGCCGGGGTTCGACAACGCCACGCTGATCGCGACCATCGGCCTGTCCATCGCCGCCCAGGCGGCGGCCCTTCTCGTCTTCGGGCCGGCCGTCAAGGTCATCCCGGAAGTCCTGCCCGGCTCCTTCTCGACGGCCGATACGGTCATCTCGGCTCAGGGGCTCCTGGTCATCGCCACAGCGGTGGTCCTGTTCGCTGTGGTCAACCTGCTGCTGAAGTACTCCCGCCGCGGCATGGCGATCCGCGCCGTGTCGCAGCAGATGGAGGCCGCCAGCCTGATGGCGGTGCCCGTGGGCGAGACCTACGCGATAGTCATGGTCGTCAGCTCCGCGCTGGCGGGCCTGGCCGGCGTTCTGCTGTCGTCCTTCTTCTACCTGTCGCCAACCTCCGGCTTCAACCCGATGATCCAGGCGCTCATCGTGACCATCTTCGGCGGACTCGGCAGCATGCGCGGCACCATCGTCGCGGCGTACCTGGTTGGCGCGCTGGAGTCGTTTCTGGAGGTGTACCTGGGCGCGGCCTGGGCGCTGCCAGGGGTGTTCCTGTTCATCATCGTCGTGCTCATCCTGCGGCCCAACGGCCTGTACGGGCTCGCCGAGGCGCGTCGCCTGTGACGACGTCCGCCGCCCACCCCGGACTGGCGCCCGCGGCACGGACTCTCGACGAGGCGGCCGCGCCGTGGCGGCGCACGCCCTGGCTCGGACTCCTGTTCGCCCTGGTCGTCGGCTTGCTGCTGCCCCTGGTGCTGGCGCGCCTGTCCTTCGGCAACTACATCCTCCACCTCATGATGCTGTTCTTCGTCTGGAGCGTGGTCGCCCAGTGCTGGAATCTGATCATGGGCTACGGCGGCATCTACTCCTTCGCCCAGGTCGCGCTGCTGGCCGTTGGTGGCTGGACGACGGCCGTGCTGGCGACCTCGTTCCACTGGAACCCCTGGCTCAGCATCGCGCTCGCCCCGATCGGGGCGACGCTGGCGGCGCTCTTCGTCGGTCTCCCGACCCTGCGTCTGCGCGGCGCCTACGTGGTGCTCCTGACCCTGGCGTTCCACGAGCTGCTGCGGACGTACACGATCAGCGGGCCGCCCATGATCAGCGCTGGCGGCTACGGCCTCACCAGCGTGCCCAAGTTCGACTTCGGCGACCTGGGCGGGCCGAACAAGCTCGTCCTGTTCTACTACGTGGGGCTGGCGCTGTTCGCGGTGGCCACCTACGCCGTCTGGCGCATCATCCGGTCACCCTTCGGGGTCGCCGTCGTGGCGCTGCGCGACTCCGAGACGTACGCCGTCAGCCGCGGGATCGACCAGTTCCGGGTGCGCCTGTTCCTGTTCGGCTTCAGCGCCTTCTTCACGGGCCTGGCTGGCGGGGTCATGACGCACTACCTGGGGTCGATCTCCACGTCGATCTTCGAGTTCGGCCAGCTGATCAACGTCCTGGCCATGATCGTCATCGGCGGCTGGGCCAGCTTCGAGGGGCCGATCTTCGGGGCGGCGCTGCTCATCGGCTTGAACGAGTGGCTGCGCGACCTGGGCGATTTTCGCGTCCTGGTCCTCGGCCTCACGCTGGCCGTCATCTCGGTCTTCGCTCCCCAGGGGGTCTACCCGGTGCTGCGTCGTCGGCTCGGCCGGCTTCTCGGATCGGACGACGGCGGGGCAGGCGCCGCGGCGACTGGGCCGGCGGATCCGCCGCTGGCCACGCCCTCACAGCGCCAGCCCTGACGGCGCACGCCGCCTCACACGGCGCGGGCCGCGCAGCGCGCGTAGCTGTCGCGCCACGGGCGCAGCCGCTCGAACACCGCGCTGGCGACGAGAACGTCGCCGTCGGCGTAGCGGCGACCGACGATCTGCATACCGACCGGCATGCCCGAGGCGCTGAGCCCGGCGGGGATCGACGCGGCCGGGTGGCCCGTGAAGTTCACCGGGTACGTGAGACACCAGCCAATGAGAGGGTCGACCTTCTCGCCGTTGACCTGCGACGGCCCCTTGGTGTTGCCGTCGCCGGCGTTGTCGACGGCGGTGCAAGCCAGCGTAGGAGTCACCAGAAGGTCGTAGCTGTTCAAGACACCTTGAACAGCGTCGTAGACCTCCGTGCGGATCTCCTGGTCCTGCAGGAAGCGGAGAAGGGTCATGGCGTAGCCCTCGTCGAGCCAGCGCAGGAATTCTGGCGGAAGATCGTCCCGATGGTCCCGCGGGATGTCCAGACCGTTCCGCTTGAACGCCTCGAAGGTCGTCACGCTGCCGCCGATGATGAGCCGGCACCACAGGTCGCTGAGCTCGGTCTGGTCCCGTTTGATCCCGACCTTCACCTCGTCGACGTGAGCGCCCGCCTGCTCGAAGGCTTTTACGGCGACGCGGACCACGCTGGCGACCTCCGGGTCCACCGGAAACACGTCCCAGTCCGGGCTGTAGGCGATGCGCATGCCTTTGACGGAGCGGCGCACCGCCGACTGGTAGTCCGCGCCCGGCTCGTCCAGGCTCAGCGGGTCGCGCGCGTCGTAGCCGACGAGCGCCGTCAATCCCAGAGCCACGTCGTCCACCGTCCGCGCCACTATGCCTTCGAACAGATACGGGACGTCGCCGCCGAAGGCGTTCGGCCGCGCGACGAAGGGGACGCGGCCAAACGCGGGCTTGTAGCCGTAGACACCGCACCACGACGCCGGGATACGCGCCGAGCCCCCACCATCCGTCGCCTCGGCGAAGGGCACGAGGCCGTCGGCCACAGCCGCGGCGCTGCCCCCCGACGAGCCCCCGGCATTCTTGGCGAGGTTGAAAGGGTTGCGGCTTGGCCCGAACAGATAGTTGTCGCACGTGCCACGGAACCCCATGACCGGACTGTTGGTCTTGCCAACGAGAATGGCGCCAGCCTTCTCCATCCGCTCGGCCCAGACGCAGTAGAAGTCGGTGACGTACTCCTTGAGCGCCGGGATACCGCCGAACGTGGCCACCCAACCGGGCTTGAAGTCGAACAGGTCCTTGATCGCCGTCGGCACACCGTGGAGCGGCCCGAGCTCATGCCCCGCCATAACGGCATGCTCGGCCTCTCTGGCGGCGCGCCGCGCATCGTCGAACCCGAGGTAGACGAAGGCGTTCACGCTGTGGTTGCGTGCCTCGATGCGCTGAATACAAGCGTCCACCACCTCGACCGGCGAGAGATCACGGCGGCGGATGCGGGCAGCTACCTCGGTAGCGCTCAGATACGCCAAGTCGTCAGAGAGAGAAAGGGTCATCATTCAGTCTCCCATGCTCCTGGCAAACAGACGCGCGGCCATCGCCGCGCCTGGACTCAGCCTACTTCCCCGTGGACGTGACTCCGACCGCGGCCTGGTAGAAGCTGGTATCGACGTAGCTGGACAGGTCCGTGCCCATAAGCAAGGCAAACCCGAACCGCGTCCGCAGGTCGATGACGCTCCGCAACCCCGGCCGGTTCAGAACGCCGTCCTGCCAGTCGATGGGTAGCAGGCCCGCGACCTGATTGGGCGGCGCCTTCACCGCGCGGACCAGCACCTGGCTGGCGGCGTCCCGGTCGGCGTCAGTGGCCCGACCAGCAGCGACCCATGCGCGCAGAAAGGCGACCAGCTCGTCGCGGTGCGCCTCGGCCCAGGCTCGATTCACCGCGATCACCGTGCCCGGATAGTCTGGGACCACCTCGCGGTGAGCGGCGAACAACACCATGCCGGCCGCGGCGGCCGCGATGTTGGCCGGAGCATTCATGATGGCGGCGGACGTCTCGCCGCGCACCATTGAGTCGAGCCGCTGCTGGCCACCGCCAACCGCGACCAGCTCGTAATCGCCACGATCCAGGTCGAGATCGTGCGCCAGCAGAAGACGCCGCAGCACGAGCGCGTAGGCCGTATCCACCGCGTCGACCGCGAGCTTCTTGCCCCGCAGATCGTCCCAGCTCGCGACCTCCGGTCGGACGTACAGCGGCAGCACGACCGCGCCGTCGGTCTGAGCCACGGCCACGATCTCCGCGCCCTCGCGACCAGACCAGGCGAGCACATTGTCGAAGGAGGTGTAAGCCAGGTCGTAGCTGCCGTCGCTCAACCCGCGCATCTGCGGCACCGAGCCGGTGGTGACGGTGTAGGTGGCATCCAGCCCGACCCGCGCTAGCGAGCCATTCTCGCGGGCGAGCACCGTGGCAACATCGGGAACGAACCAGTCCGCGCGCAGCACGTACGGTGGCGACGCTTGGGCCGCCGCGCCCCTCGGCAGCAGCACTAGACCCGAGCCGAGAAGCCCGAACAGGAGCATGAAGACACGTGAGCGCACCAGGCAAAGCCTCTACTGTCGGCGAGGATAGCAGCCGCGCTGGTGCGGTCCTCACCCGCCATGGGATACTCAGTCATGGCAACTACGACCCATGCCCCGACTCTTGACGAGTTCCTGGCGTTGCCGGAGCAGAAGCCAGCCCTCGAGTACGGGTGGGGCGGGGAGATCAGCCAGAAGCCGATGCCCACCACCGACCACAGCATCGTGCAGCTGAACATAATCGAACTGCTGAACGACGCCGGCATCGGCCGCGCCTACCCCGAATTGCGCATCGTGCTGGGCGGCCTCGCGCGTGTGCCCGACGTAGCTTTCTATGTGACGGACCGTCAGCCGCGCGTGCAGGTGCCGACCACCCCGCCAGACGTCGCCGTCGAGGTGCTCTCGCCCGACCAGCAGGCGGGCGATCTGGCCATGAAGTGCCGCTGGTACGTGGAGCAGGGCGTCGCCGTGGCGCTCCTGGCCGATCCCGCTGAGCGCACACTGACCGCTTTCACGGCCGGCAGCCAGTCCACGGTTCGCGGCGCCCAGCCTCTGTCGGTGCTCGGCATCATGCTGACGGCCGACAAGGCCTTCAGGGACATGCTGAGCGCCTAAGCAGGTGGGCTGACATCTTGCTCCATTCCGATCATCTGAGCTCCACCTGCATAGGCGCCTCCCTTTGTTCGCGCTACGCGCTTAGGCCGCGAACATTTCGGTGAGGACCTCGAGCACGCGCTGGGCAGCGTCGCCGTCGAGAACGCCGAGGCGGCGCACCAGGCGTCCGCGATCCACAGTGCGGATCTGGTCAAGCACTACGTAGCCCTCTATGTCCTGGAACGACGTCGCCACCCGCGACGGGTAGGGACGTCCACCAGTCGTCAGCGGCGCCACGATGACTGTCCGGAGCGCGTGGTTCATCTCATCGGGAGAGATGGCCACGCACGGCCGGGTCTTGCGAAGCTCACTCCCGAGCGTGGGATCCAGCCGCACCAGGTGCACGTCGAATCGGCTGGGAGCCGAGCGCCTCAATCGCTCGTCGGCGTCTGCTCGGGCCACTCCCACTCAGTCTGATCGAACGCAGTCGGCACGTCGTCGTCGAGCACCGCGTCGTTGCCACCCTCGGCCATCTCCTGAAATGTGGTCGCCCATCCGTCTCTGGGCCGACGAGCTGGTCGGACGACCAGGCTCCCGTTTTCTACCGCCAGGTCCACGGCTTCTCCAATGCCTGCCTGTTCGAGGAGAACTTTGGGGATGCGCAACCCGCGCGAGTTGCCGACCCGAACGATGCGCGCCCGCATAAACAGCTCCTTGCTCGCGGCGTCGGCCGCCGCTAACGAGGATACAATGTAATCACGTTCGTTTGGCGCTAGAGGACCCGTCCGAGGATGTCGCGGGCGATCACCAGGCGTTGGATCTCGGCGGTGCCCTCCCAGATCTGGTAGATCTTCGCGTCGCGGTGCCACTTCTCCACCGGGAACTCCCGGATGTAGCCGTAGCCGCCGAGCACCTGCATCGCCTCAGCTGTCACGTGCATGGCCACGTCGCCCGCCTTTAGCTTCGCCATGCTGGCGTGCCGCGCGAACGGCATCCCCGCGCCCGCGCGCCAGGCCGCTTGCCACACCAGCAGCCGCGCCGCCTCGATCTCCGTGGCCATGTCGGCGAGCTTGAAAGCAATCGCCTGGTGGCCGCCGATCGGCTTGCCGAACGTCTTGCGCGTCCCCGCGTAGTCGACGGCGTACTCGTACGCCGCCCGCGCGATGCCGACCGCCGCCGCGCCCACCCCCGGCCGCGTCGTCTCCAGGGTTTGCAGCACCCCGATGCCGCCCATGCCGCCCTCCCCGCCCAACAGGTTCTCGGCCGGGACGAAGCAGTTCTCGAGGATGACCTCGCCAGTGTGGGAGGCGCGCACCCCCATCTTTTTCTCCTTGCGCCCCTGACCCAGGCCCGGCGTGCCTTTCTCCACCAGGAAAGCCTGGATCCCCTTCCAGCCGAGCGCGGGGTCGACCGTCGCGAAGACCACCGTGATGTCCGCGATGCCACCGTTCGAGATGAACCGCTTGGCGCCGTTCAGCAGCCACCCGCCCTCGACGCGCTTGGCCGTCGTCCGCAACGCCGAGACGTCCGAGCCGGCCTCGGCCTCGGTCAGCGCCATGGCGCCCAGGACGACCTGCTTCGGGTCACAGAAGCGCGGTAGGTAGGTGGTCCGCTGGTCGGGCGTCCCGCACTTCTGGAGCGCCGTCACACACAGCCCCGTCGCTCCAATGGCCGTGCTGATGCCGGCGCACCCCCAGGCCATCTCCTCGGTGACGATCATCTGGGTCACCATGTCCGTCACGCCGCCGCCGCCGTACTCCTCGGCGTAGGCGTAGGTGTCCAGGCCAAGCTCGTGGGCCTGGCGGATGATGTCCCAGGGCGTCTCCTCCTTGTCGTCGAACTCTGGCGCCGCCGGGCGCATCACCTCTGCGGCGAACTCGTGGGCGGCCGCGCGCAGGTCCTTCTGGTCCTGGGTCAGGTCGAAGCCAATCATTGGGCTGTCATGCCTCCATCTACCGCTATCACCTGGCCGGTCACGTAGGCCGAGGCTGGCGACGCCAGGAACACGGCCAACCCCTGGAGATCTTCGTCGGACCCGAACCGACCCAGCGGCGTCGCCTGCTTGATCAGGTCGCCAACCCGACCAAGGGTGTGGGCGGTCATCCGGGTCGGGAAAAACCCCGGGCAGATGCAGTTCACAGTGATGCCGTGCTCGGCTAGCTTGACGGCCAGGTCACGGGTGAAGTTCACCACCGCCCCCTTGCTGGTGTTGTACGGCAACGTCTGCATGATGCGCGGGTCAGAACCCCGCAGCCCGGCCACCGACGCCACGTTCACGATCCGGCCACCCCGCCCCTGGCGGATCATGGCCAGTCCCACGGCCCGACTGACGTAGAATGTGCCGTCCACGTTGGTACGGACGACCTTGTCCCACGCCTCCAGCGGGATCTCGTCGAACCGGCCGCCCCAGGTCGCCCCGGCATTGTTCACCAGGATGTCGACGCCGCCGAGCTCGGCCACCACCCGGTCCACGGCCGCCTGCACCTCGTCCGGCACCGCGATGTCGCAGCGTACCGGGAGCGCCGGCATCCCGGCCGCGGCCAGCTCCTCGGCAGCCTCCGCCAAACCGGCCTCCTTGCGCGCCGTGATGGCCAGAACGGCGCCGGCCTCACCCAGGCCCCGGGCGATCTGCAAGCCGAGGCCGCGGCTGCCGCCAGTGACCAGAGCCACCTTGCCATCAAGTCGAAACCGGTCGAGCACGCCCATGACGCGATGCCGCCAGTCTAGCCCGCCAAAGACTCTCCTGTCAGGAGACCAGTAGCCGCGGCTGCGCCCGCATTTACCGGTACCGGTAGTGGGCTAGCGTTTGTCAGCCAGCCCGTCACCAATAAGGCTGAGCGCGACGCCGACAACCAGGAGCGCGAAACCGGGCAGCGCCGTCATCCACCAGGCGATCAGCAGGAACTGGCGCCCGCTGGCGATCATGGCACCCCACTCAGGCGTAGGAGGCGGCGGTCCCAGGCCGAGAAAACTCAGGGTGGCGCCCGTCAAAATCGCCAGCACCATCCCCGTGAACACATAGACCAGACCAGGCGCGATCACGTTTGGCAAAACATGCCGCACCATCACACGCGGCGCCGTGCACCCAATCGTGCGCGCCGCATGTACGTATTCAAGACTGCGCGTGGTGAGCGTTTCGCCGCGCGTGATGCGCGCGTAGGGAATCCAACCCACCAGAGCCACGGCAACATACAAATTGCTCAGGCCCGGACCCAGGATGCTCATGATCGCGACCACCAGGATCAGGAACGGGAACGCCATCAGGACGTCCACGACACGCATAAACACTGTGTCGAGCCAGCCACCCAAATAACCAGTGGCAATGCCTATCAGGCTGCCGAACACGAATGGAAACAGGACCGAAACAAAACCAATCTGGAGGTCGAGACGCGTGCTGTACACAATGCGGCTCCACACATCACGACCGAAATTGTCTGTGCCGAGAACGTGATTGATGCTCAACGGCGGCTGGAACGCCTCGTCAAGGCTCTGCACAATCGGATCGTATGGTGTAAGCAGCGGCGCACCGACGGCCACGAGGACAACGAGCGCAAGCAGCACCAGGCCGGCCAGCAGGGTCGGGTTGAGGCCGACCTTCTGCAGTCGCATGGTGACGCCAAGCCGCGGCACGGGCGCCACGTTTGGCAACAGCCCGCTATTGAGCACGTTTTCACTCATACGTCACCCTGGGATCGAGAAACGAGTACGACAGGTCCACGAGCAGATTGACGATGATCACCAGGATGGCACTGACGACCGTGATCGCCTGCACGACGGGGTAATCGCGGCTTGTAATAGAGGTGAACAGTAGTTGGCCCATTCCCGGCACCGCGAAGACAGTTTCGATCACCAGTGTGCCGCCCACCAGAAAGCCGAACTGCAAGCCAAAAATCGTGACCGTAGAGAGCAGCGCGTTGCGCAGCACATGCTGCACGAGCACCAATCGCTCGGGCACTCCTTTGGCCCGTGCGGTGCGCACGAAGTCCGACCGCATGGTGAGAATGACCTGGCTGCGCAGGTTGCGGATCAGCACCGCCGAAAGCTGTAGCGCCAGCGTCAGGGCCGGCAGAAACAGGTACCAGATGTGATCCTGCAGTGTCACGCCGAACCCAGCCACGGGAAACCACTTGAGCGCGAGCGAGAGCACCAGAATGAGCAAGATGCCGAACCAGAAATTGGGAGTGGTCAGAATGAACAGGAACACCACCCGGATCACCTGGTCGAGCCAGCCACCTTTATTGACCGCGGCCAGAAGACCGAATGTGAGCGAGATGACCGCCGCGAGAGCCATCGCATACACTGCCAACCCAATGGATATCGGCACCCGACTCCAGACCATGTCGTTGACCGGTTGGTGGAACATCAACGATGTACCCATCTGGCCCCGCATCAACCCGGAGATGAACAGCCAGTACTGTTCCGGCAGGGGGCGGTTCAGGCCGAGCTGCTCGTGCAGCTCGGCGACATTCTGCTCGGTCGCCCGGTCTCCCAGCAGCATGGCGGCCGGATCGCCCGGCAGAAAGTGCACCATGCCGAAGATGACGACTGTCACGCCGAAGAGCACGAAGACCATCAGGATGAGGCGGTTGCGAATATACGTTGCCCGGCTCATACCCCAGTCCTATTCGCCCGTGGCGCAGATTGGTACATTCGCACAGTGACCCGCGGGTAGGTTGGCACCCTGCCCTGCCCTACAAGGCGCGCACCGTAGGCAGTACTACGCGGTGAGCGTTACGTCCTCAAATCGGTAGTACGACAGCCCGTCGATGACGAAACCGTTCACGTTGCTGCGCCAGGCGGCCGTCGCCCCGAGGTTGGCGATGAAGACGAGCGGCGCGTCGTTCAGAAAGGTCCTCTGGATAGCTACGTACGCGGCCTCCCGCTTGGCCGGGTCCTGCTCGAGGTCAGCCGCCGTGATCTTGGCGTTTAGATCGGGGTTGTTGTAGCGGGTCCAGTACGCAAACGAGCCGGAGCCCTCGCCGCCACGCATCTCGTAGTTGACGATCTCCGTCGGGTCGTTCATGTCGTTCGTCCAGGCAGACGGGGTCGACATGAAGTTGCCCTCGCCGTGATATGCCGCACGCCACGCGGCGACGTCCAGTTGTTGGACGTCCACCGCCACGCCGATTTTCGCCCACTCGTCCTTCAGGATGATGGCCGTATTGATCCTGTCCTGATTGTTGTTGGCCACGATCATTGGCAGCGCGAACCCGTTTGGGACGGACGAGGCGGCCATCAGCTCCTTGGCCCTGGCGAGGTCGTAGGGGTAGCCAGGTGACTCCTTGTCAACGTACGTGCCCAGCGGGATCGGCGCCTTCATGACCTGGCCCTGGCCGAAGAACACCGTCTTGATGATCGCATCCTTGTCCGTCGCGTAGTTCAGCGCCTGGCGCACCTTGATGTCGTCCAGCGGCGGCTTCGTGACGTTCAGGATAACCATCGTCGTCTGCTGGATGAGGAAGTTCTGCGCCTTGATGCCGGGCTGCGCGTTGAGCTGGGCGAGCTGGCTGAACGGCACGAAATCCACTATGTCGTCCTCGCCGCCCTGCAGCTTCAGCACGCGGGTGTTGTCGTCGGGGATGAACTCGATGTGAACTTCATCCACCGCTGGCGTGTTCTTCCAGTAGTAAGGGTTGCGCTTGAGAATGACCGGGTCGCCCTTCTTCCAGCTCTCGGTGTAGTACGCGCCTGTGCCCCTGGACGCCCAGTTCTTCGTGTCGTCGTAGCCCGTGACGTCCGTGGCCGTGGCCATGCCCGCCTGCATGACCCACGCGGGAAACATCGCCAGCTCGGAGAGCAGCGGCGCGTGTGGTTGGTTCAGGATGACTTTGACGGTCATAGGGTCGGGCGTCTGGATCTCCTTGATGGCCTTGTAGTTGTCTTTCCAGACGGTTCTCTGGCCGCCGCGCGCGAGATCGAGCGAAACTTTGACGTCGTTGGACGTCAGCGGCGTGCCGTCGGAGAACTTGACGCCGGGACGCAGGGTAAATGTCCAGGTCAGCCCGTCTGCGGATGTGTCCCACTTGGTAGCCAGCGCCGCCTCGACGCTGGCGCCGTCCTTGGTCACGCGGAGCAAGCCGTCGTAGACGTTGCCCAGCGTGAACAGCGCCGTGTTGTCGTCGATGAGCCAGGGAACGAAGATACCGGGCTCGGCGTTGCGGGCCATCTTCAACACGACCGGGGTCTTGGCGGCGGCAGCGGTGGGCGCAGTCTGCGCCGCCGCAGGTGCGGCCGTGGCTGGCGCCGCCGGGGCAGTTGTCGGGTTTGGCGCGGCGGCCGGCGCAGCAGCGGGAGCGGCCGGCTGGCAGGCAGCCGACAGACTCATGCCGGCCGCAAGGCCTGCCATCGCCAGGAAGCGTCGGCGGCTCAGTGGCGCACTCAGCATCTCGACTCCCACAAAAGAGGCTAAAAAGGATGTAGTCGGCCCAGAATAGTAGCGACGCCTGCGCTCGTCATTCAAGCGCTACGGCACACCGACACCGAGCAGCAAGCCACCCTGCTTGATAGCGGGGCTGGTGACCGTAAAGGGCACGATGCCGTCGGCCGGCGAGCGAACCTCGGCCAGCTCGTTGCCAAGCAAAATCGATCATCCGCCCGAGCGACTGACCGGCCGGCAATGGGTCCGATCACGTTCGGCATGCGCCGCCTACTCTAGCCGGGTTCTAGCCGCGGCCAACTCGTCGAGGTTGGCGCCGCTAAAAGGGCGGCGGCCTTCCTCGACCTCGTGGATCATCTCAATGAGCCGTTCCAGCAAGGGCACCTCGAGTCCATGGCGCCGCGCGCCTTCGACGATCGGGCCGAAGTGAGCATCTACTTCGGTGCGCCGGTGGCGGACAGCCATGTCCCGCCAGACCCCGCTGTGCGTCTTCTGGTCGCCTCGCCGGACGGCAATCAGCTTGTCCAGTGAGGCATCAACAATGGTACGATCCGGCGATCGGATCAAGTCCGGCTCGAAACCGTCGAATCCCAGTGGGCGAACGCCGGCCGCCGTCGCGACGCGCAGTACTTCCTGAGCCAGCTCGACGGCCGCATCGCGGTGCTGATCGATGGCCTCGGCCATGGACGCGTTGGTCAGCGCTGTGGCGAAGAGCATGGCTCCGTACGCCTGTTTGCCCCACAGCAACCCCCAGATGTTGTCTGTCATCTGGACGTTGCCCCAATGGCCCAGCGCTTGTTGGAGCTGTAGCAGGCGTGGTGTGATCTGCCCATCCAGCTCGCCGATGTAAAAGGCTCCCGACCCGGCAAAGTGGATCAGCCCTGGCTCCAGATAGTCGGCCGAGAAGTTGACGAACGCCCCGACCGTTCTGTGTTGCCCCACGATCCGCGCAATAGTCAGCTCGTTGAGCCCGTTCTGGAGTGAAACGACGCAGCCATCGGAGGATAGTCGTTCGGCAAAGGAGCGGACGGCTTCCTCTGTTGCGGGAGCCTTGCAGGCCAGCAAGACGGTTTCTACGCGATCGGGGAGGTTGTCGGGGGTAACCGCCTCGACTGGGACAGTACACGTTTCGGCAAAGCTACGAATCGTGAGCCCGCGTTCCTGCATCGCACGGACGTGTTCGGCGTCCCGGTCCACGAACAGGACGGGCTCGCCGCCCCGTGCCATGTACGCGCCCACGGTGCCGCCGATCGCGCCCGCTCCCAGAATGGTGTACCGCACAGTTCAGCCTTCCAATGGCAAGGTGTACTTACCCAGCTGTCCGTCGCAAGAAGTCAAGGGCGTTCAGCCCAGCGATCTTGCGGATGGCGTCGTCGTCGTACCCGCGCGCGATGAGCCCACGAACGATGTTGGAGCCGTCGGCAGGTGATTCCAGACCGTCCAGATACGGCGCCGGCAAGCTGTCTGGCGCATTGCGACCCAACAGCACGCGATGGAAACCCACATGGTCACCCACCTGCGTGTCGGTGCCAATGCCGACGTGATCTATACCCACCAGCTTGACGAAGTAATCATAGTGGTCGAGCACGCAATTGATGTTCTGGTGCGGGTCGTCACTCAGCGCGTTCGGAACAGCCGTAACGCACAGCAGTCCGCCTTTGGCCGCGCACGCGCGAAGCTCTTCGTCGGTGCGTGAGCGGCGCGTCTGGCGGATGGCCGCTGCCGCGTTGTGGCTGAACACCACGGGGACCTGGGAGAGCTCGATGGCTTCAAATGCCGTACGCGAGCCCGCGTGCGACAGGTCGATAGCCATCCCGACGTCGTTCATGCGCCGCACGACGTCCACCCCGAAGTCACTCAGGCCACAGTCGGTTCGCTCGTACTGGCCGTCGCCGATGGCGCTCTTGCGCATGTAGGTCAACCCGGCGAGCCGCACGCCGATGCCGTACAGCACATCCACCCGATGGAGCTGGTCACCGATCGCCAGGTGTTCCAGCGTTGGCAAGAAACCGATCTTGCCGCTCTGTCGCGCATCCAGGATGTCCTGGGCTCGGGTCACCTCGAGGACCTGATCCGGTCGCTTGTGGATGTCTGCCAGCATCATGCCCACCTCGTCGACGAGGTCGCCAAAGCGACTGAACGAGGGGTCCGGCTCCTTCCCCAGGCACGATAGGAGATTGGCCGTCGCGACGGCCGTCCACCCGCCGGCTTTGACCGCGTCGAATCCCCAGGCGTAGGCATTGCCGCGAAAATAGGCTGGCATCTCCGCGGGATCGGCGGTCAGCACCATGGGGTGCTGATGGACGTCGATCAGCACGAGATCGGCCATCAGCCCCTGGAAACGCAGCTCTTGTCCCTCATCCAGGGGTACGCGCATAGATGGGACGCGGCCGACCTGAGGCGCCAGCGTGAACCGGGGAGTGGGCACCTCTTCAGTGTAGATATTGAACACTCGCGGCCGCTGCTGGATGAGCGCCACCCTCCATCACGTCAGAATGCGATCACGCCCGTCGTAGCCGAACTCCGCTTGAAAGGCGTCCGCCACCAGGCGCTTGAACAGGCCCATGTCGACCGGGTGGCCGAGCAGCGCCGCCGCCGAAGTCACGCCCAGGTCGCCAATGCCGCACGGGTTGATCAGGGCAAAGTCTCTCAGCTCGGGCTGGAGGTTGACGGCGAAGCCGTGGCGCGTGACGCCGTGGGTCTGGCCCACGCCGATGGCGGCGATCTTCCCGCGGCTGGTCCACACGCCGACTTGCGCCTCGTCCACGTGCGCCGCCACCCCAACGGCGCCGAGCGCGGCCACCACTGTGCGCTCCAGGCCACGCACGTACTGCGGGATGGTGCGGCCAAGGTCGCGCGGCCGCAGGATGGGGTAGGCCACCAGCTGTCCGGGGCCGTGGTAGGTGACCAGACCACCGCGCGAGGTGTGGTGTAGAGCGATGCCGCGCCGCGCCCGCTCCGCCTCCGTGACGAAAACGTCGGCCAGCGAGCCGCGCCGGCCCAGGGTGATGGTCGGCGGGTGCTCCAGGAGCAGCAGCGTATCGGGCGCTGCCAGGGCGAGCCGTGCCGCCACGAGCCCCTCCTGGAGCCGCTCGGCCCGAGCGTAGTCGACCAGGCCGAGATCGCGAACGTCGAGCTGCAGAGACCGAACCGCGACCACCGGAGACACGTCGAGCGGGGGGTCGCCGCTTGTTGCCTGTCGCGCGAGCCGCTAAGCCGGGACGGCGGCCGCGGCACGCCGGCTGGGCGCGATGTGGACCGGCAGACCGAGAGCGACCATGCTCGACTCCATCGTCCCCTCCCCGAGCGTCGGGTGGGCGTGGATCGTGTTGGCGATGTCCTCCAGCGTGGCCTCCAGGTTGAGCGCCAGCACGCCCTCCGGGATGAGGTCGCTCGCGCTCGGACCGATGATGTGCACGCCGACGACTTCGCCGTACTTGCGGTCGGCCACCACCTTGACCAGCCCCTCGGTGCTGCCGAACGTTTGGGCGCGGCCGAGCGCCGCGAACGGGAACTTGCCGACGACCACGTCGTAGCCGGCGTCGCGCGCCCGCTTCTCAGACAGGCCGACGCTGCCGACCTCCGGGTGGGTGAAGGTGGCCGCCGGCACCGCCTTGTAGTTCATCCGCTCGTCGCTGTGGCCGGCGATGACGCTCGCGGCGACGATGCCCTGGTGGCTGGCCACGTGCGCCAGCAGCAGCTTGCCGACGACGTCGCCGATGGCGTACACGTTCGGCACCCCGGTGCGCATCTGGTCGTCCACCTGGATGTAGCCGCGCTGGTCCAGCCGCACGCCGGTCTTGTCGAGGTCGAGGCCCGCCGTGTTCGGCCGCCGCGACACGCCGATCAGCACGTTGTCGGCGTCGACAGTCTGGGCGTTCCCGCCGTCCTTGTCGGTGATGGTCGCTCGCAGGCCGCCCGAGCCCTTGCCCGCCTGCTCGATCTTCGTCACCGTGGAGCCGGTCAGCACTCTTATGCCGCGCTTGGTGAACGAGCGCGCCAGCGTGCGGCCCATGTCCTCGTCCTCGAGCGGCAGCAAGTTCGGCATGAGCTCGACCAGGGTGACCTCGGCACCGAAGGCGTGGAACATGGTGGCCCACTCGGTGCCCACGGCCCCGCCGCCGACGATCACGACGTGCTTCGGGGGCTTCTGGAGCATGAAGGCGCCGTCCGAGTCCACCACGCCGGGCAGATCGTGCCCGGGAATGGGCAGCACGGCCGGGACCGACCCGGTGGCGATGATGACGTCGCGGCCGGTCAGACGAGCCCGCGGCTCGCCGTTGGGCGCGGCCGGCGCGTTGTACAGCGGACCGCCGGCGCCCAGCGGCGACGCGCCCACGCCGACAACCTCGACGCTCTTCGGCCCGGTGAAGCGCGCGTGGCCGTCGAACAGGGTGACGCCGTTCGACTTCAGCAGCCCCTTGACGCCGTCGGTCAGGCCCTTGACGATGCCGTCCGTGCGGCGGCGCACCGCTGGGTAGTCGAGGCGCACGTTGTCGGCCAGGACGCCGAACTCGGCGCTGCGCTGCATGGTCTCGAGCACCTCGGCGGAGCGCAGCATGGCCTTGGTCGGGATGCACCCCCAGTTCAGACACACGCCGCCGGCGCGCTCCTTCTCGACGACCGCGGTGCGGACGCCCAGCTGGGCGGCGCGGATGGCGGCCACGTAGCCGCCGGGCCCGCCACCCACGATGAGGAGATCGAAAGAGCTGTCGCCGTCCCGTGCTTGCTCAGCCATTGGTTCCTCAGCTTGTCAGCTATCAGCTACGTTTCCCACGCCACGCGGCCCATCTCCGACACATCGTACCCGCCGAGGGCCTCCACCTGGCCGCGATACCGTGCACCGCGCAGGGTCTCCCTGAGCGGCGCCAGCAGCGCCGACTCGTAGTGCTCGCGCGGGATGACCAGGTCGTACCGCTCCTGGAACAACGGGACGAAGTCGAGATGTAGCGCCCGCGCCGCCCCGAGGATGCCGAGGCCGACGTCGGCCACGCCGCTGGCCACCGCCGCCGCGACCGCCAGGTGCGTGTACTCCTCGCGCTCGTAGCCGGGGATCGCCGCCTGGGCGATGCCCTCCTGGCGCAGACGGTGGTCCAGCAGGACGCGGGTCCCGGAGCCACGCTGGCGGTTGACGAAGCGGACGTCAGGTCGGGCCAGGTCGGCCAGCGCCGCCAGGCGCCGCGGGTTGCCGGCCGCCACTATCAAGCCCTGCACCCGACCGGCCAGCGTCACGATGACGACGCGTCGGTCCCCCAGGTACTTCTGGACGTAGGCGACGTTGTACTCGCCGGTCGCCTCGTCCAGGAGGTGGCTGCCGGCCAGGTGCGCCTCGCCGCGTGACAGCGCGATCAGCCCGCCCAGGCTGCCGACGTTCGCCGACGCCAGCGAGGCGCCAGGCGCGCGGCGGGCCAGCTCGTTCGACAGCAGGTCGAGGGCGAGATCGTGGCTGCCGATGGCGACGACCGTCTGGCGCACCTCCTCCGGGCGGCGCAGCAGCTCCACCTCGACGTCGGCGCCGGCGTGCACCCCCTCGGAGAAGCGCGGGATGCGGGCGATGCCGTCGGCCCGCACCATGGACATGATGACGCCCGCGCCCCGCGACAGCGGCGCCGCCATCAGGCGGTCGCCCACCTGGCCCAGCTTGACGCGCACGTACTCGTCCTCACCCATGGGCGACAGCAGCTTGCGCGTCATCGTCGCCCGCAGAATAGGCCGCTCCGGTGGCACCTGGCCGAGCAGGCGGTACACCAGGGGCCGCAGGAACAGGTCGCTGGTCAGGATGGCCGAGACCGGGTAGCCGGGGATGCCGATCAGCGGCGTGCCGTCGCGGGCCACCCCCAGGATCACGGGGTGGCCGGGGCGGATGGCGACGCCGTGGACCAGGACGTCGCCGAGCTCGCGCACGACCGAGACTGTGAAGTCCTCCGAGCCCGCCGACGAGCCCGCGTTGACCACCACCACGTCATGGGTCGCCAGCGCCGCCGACACCCGGTCGAGGATGAGCCCACGGTCGTCCGGGGTGATCGGCAAACGGGTGGCGTCGCCGCCCCACTCGCGCACCTGGGCCGCCAGGACGACGGAGTTGAAGTCGACGATGGCGCCGGGAACGAGCGGCGACCCCGGCTCGACCAGCTCCGTCCCCGTCGGCAGGATGGCGACCCTGGGCCGGCGGCGCACCGGGACCGTGGTGTGGCCGGCGGCGGCGAGCGCCCCGAGATCGACCGCCCCGAGCGCGTGGTTCTCGGGCAGCACCATCTCCGTGGCCACCACGTCCTCGCCCATCGCCCTGACGTGCTGCCAGGGCGCGACCGCCGCCAGGATCTCGAGCCGGTCAGCAGCCAGCTCCTGGACGTGCTCGGCCATGATCACGGCGTTCATGTTGGCCGGCAGCGGGTCGCCCGTGTCGACCCAGACCGCCTGCGCCCCCGCGGCGAGCCGCACCGGCGCTGTCTCGCTGGCGCCGAGCGTGTCCTCCGCCCGCACCGCGATGCCGTCCATAGCGGCGGCGTGGTAGTGCGGCACGCTGTTGCGGGCGAACACTGGCGCCGCCGTGACCCGGCCGAGGGCCTCCGCCAGCGGAACGTCCTCGCCCGGCAGCGGCGCGACAGCTCCGCCCTGCTCGACCGCCGCCCAGAAGCGGCGGCGCGCCTCGTCCAGCGGCAGATCCTCGAGGTACATCTGCCGCGGCATCAGAAAAGGATCACCTCGACCAGCTCGCCGGCGGTCAGGCCGCCCTTGTCCAGCGGGACCTTCAGCATGCCGTCGGAGCGGACCAGCGTGAAGATCAGGTTGGACTTGCCCAGCACCGGCAGCGCCTCCAGGCCAGACTCCGCCGACTGGAGGCGCACCTGCACGTAGTCCTCGCGGCCGGCCGCGGACGCCACGTTGCGCGTCAGGCGGGCGGTGGCCGTCCGGCGCGGCACCCTGGCGGCCCCGCCGACGTGGTCCAGGGCCGGAACGACGAACAGCTCGAACGTCACCATGCAGGAGACCGGGTTGCCCGGCAGCCCGAAGACGGGCTTGCCGCCGCACGCGGCCAGGATGGTCGGCTTGCCGGGCTTGAGCGACACGCCGTGGACCAGGACGCCGGGCTCGCCCAGGGTCCCGATCACCTGGGCCGTCATGTCGCGCTGGCTCACCGAGCTGCCCGCCGACAGGATCAGCACGTCGCACGCGGGCAGCGCCCCGTGGGCAGCGCCCGCCAGCAGGTCGTACTCGTCCGGGTACACGCCGACGATCCACGGCTCGTGGCCGGCGCGCCGCACCTGCGCGGCCAGCGTGTAGGAGTTGACGTCGCGGATCTGGCCAGGAGCCGGGGCCTGCTCGGGGTCGACCACCTCGTCGCCGCCGGAGATGATGCCCACCCGCAGCCGCCGCGCCACCGAGACCTCGGTGATGCCGACCGCGACCAGGCCGCCCAGATCCTGGGGCCGCAGCGTGTGCCCGCGCGGCAGCAGCGAATCGCCGGCCTGGACGTCCTCGCCCACCTGGACCACGTTCTCGCCGGGGGCAACGGCACGCAGGGTCTCGATGGCGGTCGGCCCGGCGTCCTGGGTCTGCTCGACCATGACCACGGCATCGGCGCCCGCGGGCAGCATGCCGCCGGTCGCGATGCGGGCGCACGCGCCGGGCTGGAGGACGACGTCGGCGGCGCGGCCCATGAGGACCTCGCCGGCCACCTCGAGAAAGGCCGGCAGACCCTCGGAGGCGCCGAAAGTATCAGCGGCCCGCACGGCGAAGCCGTCCATGGTGGAGCGGGGGAAGCTGGGCAACGAGCCCGGAGCTGACAGGTCCTCGGCCAGAACCCGATCCAGCGCGTCGCGCGTCTTGACCCGCTCCGCCGCCGCAGCGGACGGGAGCCGTGCCAGCAGCAGGCGCAGCGCGTCGTCTGGGGTGTGGACGTTGAACAGCTCACGCCGCGGCAGGACGGGGGTCATGCGGAGCGTGTTTTTTCCGTTTTTCCCAGCTTGTCCAGCTTGTCCGGCTGTTCGGGCTGTTCCGTCTGTTCCGGCTCTGCCACCTTGTCCGGCGCCTGGGCGACGTCGGCCACCCGGCCGCCGGTCACGCGGACCAGCTCGCCCGGCGTGATCGGGAAGACGGCGTTGGGCGTCCCGGCGGCGGCCCACACCAGGTCGTACTGGAGCAGGTCGCGGTCGACGTAGACCGGCAGCGGCGCGGCGTGGCCCACGGGCGGCACGCCGCCGATGGCGAAGCCGGTCGCCTGCCGCGCGAGAGCGGCGTCGGCCCGCCTGGCCGGCCGCCCGAGGAGAGCGCTGAGCTTCGTTGTGTCGACGCGGTTCACACCGGACGCCAGGACCAGCACCGGCCCGTCCGCGGCGGCGAAGACGAGCGACTTGACGATGCGCTCGACGGTGGTGCCGATCGTGGCCGCCGCGTCGGCGGCGGTGGCCGTGCTGCTGTCGAAAGCGCGCACCCGCGGCTCGACGCCGAGCGCGGCCAGCGCCGCCACCACGCGCTGGACCGCCGGGGGATACTGGCCGGCTTCGGGCATAGCTGTCCGAGAATTGTACGAGCGCTCGCCCACTACACTCATGGCGTGCCCGGGTTCGCGGTCGAGCGCTTTGAACGGCAGGCAGAGGCGTTCGTCCGCGCGCGCGGCTGGCACCAATGGCAGCACCTGGCCGGCCTCCGCGCCGGCCTGTCGCTGAGCAGCCTCTACACCGAGGACTTTCCCGACTTCACCTCCATCGAGCTGTTCGCCGACCTCCAGGGCGCGCAGATCGAGGACCCCGGGCAGCAGCGCTCCCTGGTCGGCCTCCTGGCGGGCGCCTTCCTGGAAGGGCGGTCGGTCGGCGCCGCCGAGCGCGCGGCTGCCTTCGCCGCCCGCGCCACTCTCGACCTCGGCGACGAGCACCTCCTCTGGCGCGCCGCCCCACCGCGCTGGGCGACGGTCCCCGAGACGCCGCTCCGCCACGGCCTGCAGGAGGCGTGGCGCGACGAGCTGCGCGGTCGGGCCGGGGCGCCGCTCGAGCGCTGGCAGACCGAGCTGCTCGAGCTGATGGCCGTGCGGCTGGCGGCGGGCGACTGGGTCGACTTCTGGGACAATCACAGGGGACTCGGGCTGGCCACCCTCGGTCCGCTGGCCGACGGCCTGCTGGCGACCACCGCCGACGTCTACGGCCACGTGCTGGGCGTGTACCTCGGCCAGCTGGAGCTGCCGATCGACGACGTCTGGCAGTCGGACGTCGACTGGGCGTTCCGCGCCAGCCAATTCGACAGCTACTTCCCGGGCCGACGGCTGATGCCGCTGGTCGCCGGGACGCTGCGCGACCTCGGCATCGACCTGACCGACCAGCCGAGCGTCCGCCTGGACGTCGACGCCCGCGCCTCTCTGGCCGACGGCGTCCACTGCGTCGCCGTCGGCGTCCCCGAAGAGATCCACGTGCTCGTGCGGCGGGTCGGCGGGTACCAGGACTACGGGCAGACGCTGCGGGGTGTCGGCATGGCGCAGCACCTGGCCCAGACCGACCGCTCCCTGCCGTTCGCCACCCGCTGGCTGGGGGATCGTGCGCCAACCCTCGGCTACGGTCTGCTGCTGGAACGGCTGACGCTCGACCCTGTCTGGCTGCGGGACCGCCTGGAGTTCACAGCGATCGAGGACTACCGGGTCGTCGCCCACCTGGCCTGGCTGGCGCGCGTGCGCGCCGCCGCCGCGCGGCTCCAGTTCGAGGCGCGCTTCTGGCGGAGTGGCGCCGAGAGCGGCGGTATGGGGGCCGACTGGGCCGACGCCATGAGCGGGGCGCTGCGCCTGCACGCCTTCTCGGGCGAGCACCTGGCGCTGCTGCTCGGGTCGCCGTGGTCGACGCTCGACTCGGCGACGTGGCTGCGCGCCGAGCTGTTCGCCGCGCAGCTGGCCGCGTATCTGCGGCGCGAGTTCGACGCCGAATGGTGGCGCGACCCACGCGCCGCTAGACTGCTGGTCCAGGAGCTGTGGCGGCCCGGGCGGCGCTACACCGCCGAGGAGCTGCTCCGGTTCATGGGCTACGACGGCTTCGACGCCGCTGTCCTGGGGGCGGAGCTCGGCGAGGTCCTGGCAGCCGTGTGAGCGGACGCGAACCCGGGCTCGACTTCACCCACGTCGACGAGGCCGGCCGCGCTCGCATGGTCGGCGTCGGCCACAAGGACGTCACCCAGCGCGAGGCGACCGCCCGCGCCTTCGTGCGCATGCAGCCAGCGACGCTGCGCCTGGTCCAGTCCGGCGGGATGAAGAAGGGCGACGTGTTGAGCGTGGCCCAGGTCGCCGGCATCATGGCGGCCAAGCGCACGTCCGAGCTCATCCCGCTGTGCCACCCGCTGCCGATCAGCGGCGTGGACATGGCGTTCGCCATCGACGAGCCCGGCGCGACCATCGAGATCAGGGCAACGGTCCGCGTCGCCGACAGGACCGGCGTCGAGATGGAGGCGCTCACGGCCGTCTCGGTCGCGGCGCTGACCGTCTACGACATGTGCAAGGCGGTGGACCGCGGCATGACGATCGACGGCATCGCCCTGCTGCACAAGGTCGGCGGCAAGAGCGGCGAGTTTCATCAGATCAGGAGTGATCCCCCATGACGTTTTCTTCACCTTCAAGTGAGACGGACAAACAGCCGATCCGGGTGGCGATCGTCACGGTCAGCGACAAGGCAGCCCGCGGCCAGCGCGAGGACCGCGGCGGTCCGGCCGTCCGCGAGGCGCTCGCGGCTGGCAGCGGCGGCGCCCAGGTGGCGGTCGTGGAGTACCGCGTCGTCCCCGACGAGGAGGGCGTGATCGCCGAGGCCCTGTACCACCTGTCGGAGCGGCCGGACGTGGATCTGGTCGTCACCACCGGCGGCACCGGGCTGGCGCCCCGCGACGTGACGCCGCAGGCCACGCGCATCACTGTCGAGTACGAGGTTCCCGGCATCGCCGAGGCGATGCGCGCGGCCAGCCTCACTGTCACGCCGGCCGCGATGCTGTCGCGCGGGATCGCCGGGGTGCGCAACCGGACGCTCATCGTCAACCTGCCGGGCAGCCCGACAGGCGTCGCGGAGACCTTGGCGGTGCTGATGCCGGCGCTGCCGCACGCCATCGCCACGCTGCGCGGCGGCGTCGGCGACCACCGGGCACCGTCAGCGCCGCAGAACGGCGCGTAACGCTGCCACTTCGTCAGCCGTGATGCCGCCGACGGCCCACAGCGCTGTCGCGTAGACAGCGGCACCCGCGGCACAGGCAACCACCGGGTTCACGGCGTCGCGCAGCCACCAGACCACCGGCGCCATGAGCGCCGTGGCCACCACCGGCCGCAGCGCCTCGCGCGCGATAGACACCTCCGGCATGGCCCGCGCGGCTACCCAGCCGAACGGCACCAGCAGGACCACCTCCGACGCCACTGTCACCCACGCGGCGCCCACGTAGCCGTACAGCGGGATGAGGACCACGTTGGCGCCGAGGTTGAACGCGAACGCCGCCAGGAAGGCGAGCGTCAGCAGCCGCTGCCGACCCAGCGCGATCAGCACGTACTGCGTCAGCCCATTGACGTAGCTGAACGGCACGAACCACATCAAGATCGCCAGGGCGATGGCCGAGCCCGGCAGGAAGCCGCGGCCGGCGACGACGCTGATGATGCCCTCGGACAGCAGCGCGCCGCCGGCGGCCAGCGGCACGCCGACCTGGAGCAGGAAGCGCAAGGACAGGCGGTAGGCGCGCACCAGCCCACCCCCAGACGCGCCAGCTTCGGCCGCCAGGCGCGGAAATAGGGCAAGGGTCAGGTTCGACGAGACGACGCCGGTACCCTCGCTGACTTTGTACGCCGCGCCGTACGTGCCCCCCGCCGCTACCCCGGCCAGGGGAGGCAGCAGCGTGGCGTCGATCTTGAAGAACAGGCCCTGCAACAGCTGGTTGATGAACAGCGGCCACGACTCGCGCAGCAGGCCGGCCGGACGTGTCACCGCGCCGACTGCCGGGCCGAGTTCACGGCGGCGCCAGGGCGTCGTCCGCACCACGAGCAGCACCAGCACGGCGGCCGACACGACGTTGACCAGCAGCGAGCTCGACGCCAGCCCGAGCAGCCCGAAGCCGGCCAGCAGGACCACCGCGTTCAGCACCGTCCGCAGCAGCGTGCTCAGCAGGGATACCAGGGCGGTGAGCTCGAGCCGCTCGAACGCCCACAGGAGCCCGCTGGCCGTCCTGGCGACCAGCGACGGCAACAGGGCCACGAAGTACAGCCAGCCAGCGGCGGCAGCCTCGGGTGGCAGGCCCGTACGGTCGAGCGCCGGGCCGTAGACGACGGCGACGATCGGCACGCCGAGAAGCCACAGGGCGAGCCGCAGGGTGGCGACGCCCCGAAAGATGGCCGGCACGGCGGCGCCGGAACGGCGGGCGTCGCGGGCGACCACGGTGTTCAAGCCGAAGTCGACGACGGTGTCGAGGTAGGTGGTGAAGACGACGACGAACTGGTAGGTACCGGTGCCGGCCTGTCCCAAAATGCGGAGGTACACCAGGGCGAAGGCCATCTCCACGACCCGCGCCGCCATCGGGGCCAGCGCGTTGACGGCCAGGCGGCGGGCCGACTGCCGCGGGCTAGCCTCTAGTGTCGCGGACGCCTCCGGCCCTAGCCCTCCCCGCTCATCCTGAGCTTGTCGAAGGATGAGAAGCGCGTCGGGCGCTTCCCGCTCCTGGTTCGACAGGCTCACCATGAGCGGGCGCTGACGGCGGCGGGCAGTTCACGACGGGGTGGCGCCGTTCCAGGCCTGGCAGAAGTGCCAGAGCAGGCGCACGCCCACCCCGGTCGCGCCGTAGCGCGGGTTGTACGGCTGGATGTACGCCTGCGGCGGGTCCGTGTAGGCGGTGCCGGCGATGTCCAGGTGGGCCCAGGGGACGTTGTCGACGAACTCCTGCAAGAAGAGGCCGGCCGTGATGGCGCCGGCGCGCCGGCCGCCGGTATTGCGGACGTCGGCCATGGAGGTCTTGATCTGGTCGCGGTAGACCGGCCAGAGCGGCAGCTGCCAGCAGCGGTCGCCCGAGGTGATGCCCGCCTGGATCAGCCCGTCCGCCAGCGCCTGGTTGTTCGTCATCAGGCCCGTGGCGTGGTCGCCGAGGGCGATCGAGCACGCGCCGGTGAGAGTTGCCAGGTCCACGATGGCGTCCGGCTTCTGCTCGGCTGCGTAGGCGAGCGAGTCGGCCAGGATGACCCGCCCCTCGGCGTCGGTGTTGACGATCTCCATCGTCTTGCCGTTGTAGGCCTTGAACACGTCGCCCGGCTTGTAGGCGGACCCGGACGGCAGGTTCTCGGTCGCCGCGAACACGCCGAGGACGTTCACCGGCAGCCGCGTGACCGCCGCGAGCTGCAGGAAGCCAATCACCGTCGCCGCCCCTGTCATGTCGTGGCGCATGTACTCCATGCCGTCGGCCGGCTTGATGGAGATACCGCCGGAATCGAAGGTGATCCCCTTGCCGACGACCGCCAGCGTTTTTGTTTTTGTTTTTGTTTCTGTCCCAGTCGCCGCCGGGGCCGAGTAGCGCAGGACGACGAACGTCGGCGGCTGCACGCTGCCCTGGTTCACGGCCAGGATGGCGTTCATGCCGTGCTCGCGCAGCTCGTCCTTGCCCCAGACGGTGATGGCCAGGCCGTGCTCCTGCGCCACCGCCCGCGCCTGCTCGGCCAGATAGGTGGGGGTAACGAAGTTGGCCGGGCCCACCGACAGGTCGCGGGTGCGGCAGACCGCGTGGCACGTCGCCACGGCCAGCTCGGCAACCGGGCCGAAGGCGCCGGCCCGGTCGGCGTCCGCCTCGATCAGCACCATCTCGGTGACCTGGTGCTTGGACTTGGTCGCCTCCTTGAACTGCTCGTAGCGGTACACTGCGAGCAGCGACGCCTCGACTGTCACGCGGCAGGCCTCGGCCGGCGGCAGGCCACCCGCGCCGGCGCCGTGGGCGATGGTGGCGAAAGAGTCGACCTTCAGGTCGCGCGCCTTCCGGGCGGCGGTGGCGGCGGCGATGCGGGCCGCCTCGAGGTCGAACTCGGCCGCCTTGCCGAGCCCGACGACTGCCACGCGCCGCGCCTTCAACGGCGCGCCGTCGGGCACGTGGACCACTGTCAGGCTGGAGGCCTCGCCCGTGACCTCGCCGTCCGCGATCAGCAGCGAGATGAGCCCGCCGAGGGCGCCGTCGACAGCGCCCGTGGCCCCGGCCGGCGCTGTCACGCCCTCGAACAGATTGACCACCAGGAGCGGCGTTTCGATCTCGGTAGCGGATCGCTGCTCTACGCGTACGTCCACGGTGCCTCCAGGTCAGGAATGGGATTCGGAGCGGGAGCGGGAGCGGGAGTGGGACAGGCTAGCACGCCGCGCTCAGCGCGGCGTGAACCGGGCCGCGGCGAGCGCGGCGGTCTACGATGTGGCCAGCCAGAAACGGGGAACCGAAAAAAGAGAAAAGAGAAAAGAGAGATAGAGCGACACGGAGGAGACGACGCCATGCCGCGACAGCCCGGTGATGCCGCGCCGCCAAGCCAGACGGTCCCGCCGGACCATTTCGAGCAGCTGTACGCGGGGCACCCGGACCCGTGGCACTTCACCACCAGCGCGTACGAGCGGCGCAAGTACGCGATCACGCTGGCGTCGCTGCCGCGGGAGCGGTACGCGCGGGGCTACGAGGCGGGGTGCTCCATCGGCGAGCTGACGCGGCTGCTGGCGCCGCGGTGCGACCGGCTGCTGGCGGTCGACTGCTCGCCGTTCGCGGTCGAGCGGGCCGCGGCGGCGACGGCGGCGTTCCGGCACGTGCGCGTCGAGCAGGCGCTCCTGCCGGGCGAGCTGCCCGGGCAGACGTTCGACCTGATCGTGCTGAGCGAGCTCCTGTACTACTTCTCGGGGGCGGACCTGGAGGCGCTGCTGGAGGGGGTGTGGGGGCGTCTGGAGCCCGGCGGCGACGTGGTGGCGGTGCACTGCCTGACGCGCGGCGAGGAGCACGCCTACGACGGCTTCAACGTGCACGCGGCGCTGGTGGGGCGACCGGGCTTGAGGCGGCTGGTGCACCACGACGACGAGGGTTTCGTGCTGGACGTGGTGCGGCGGGAGTGACCGGCGTTGGCCGATACGGGCGCCAGGGGCCGCCGGCGCTACTGCCATGGTCATAATTTCACTAGTATAGTGAAAAACGACGGCGGACGCGAGGGGCGGGCGCCGGAGCTCCGCTATAGTGCTCCCGTCCTATGGCTGGCAGGGGAACTGTAGCCGCCGCCGACGGACGCCCCGCGACACCGGCCGGCCTTGGCCCCGGCGGCGGCACGCTCCGCTCGCCCCTCGACTGGCAGGCGGCGGTCGCGGCCGCCATGCTCGGCATCGGCAACGGCCTGCTCCATTGGCAGGCCGTCGACCGCCCCTGGCTCCAGTACCAGGTCGACGAGCACACCAGCATCATCGCCGGCAGCTTCTACTCGCCTGACCAGTACCGCATCCTGACCTACGCGCTCGCCGAGGCGCTGGTGCGTCTGCACCTACCCATCCACTCGGCGCACGAGGTCTGGCGCGTCATCTTCACCAGCGCCTCGCTGTACGTGTTCTACCGCTACCTGCGCGGCTGGTTCCCGCCGCTGGCGTCGCTGCTGGGGCTGTTCATGCTGGCGGCGGCGATCCTTTTGACCTACGTCTACTACATGATGCAGGTCAGCGACCCGTTCAACACGCTCGTCTTCTTCCTCGCCTTCTGGGCCATGCGCGAGGGGCGCGACGCCTGGCTGCTGCCCCTGGTGGTGGTCGGCATGCTCAACCGCGAGTCGCTGATCGTGCTGCCGGTCTTCTACGCCGCTGTGCGCGTGGGCCGCCCGCCGCGGGCCTGGCTGCCGTGGGCCGCGGTCCTGGCCGCGGCCGCGGTCGCTGTCTACCTTGGCCTGCGGCTGGTCTATGGGCCGAAGCCGCCGTGCTGCTCGACCGACCCGATCGAGCACCTGGTGACGAATGTCACCGACTGGCGCGCCTACGTCGACGCGCTCGGGGTGCTCAACCTGGCGCTCTGGGGAGGCTGGCTCGGCTGGCGGCGGTGCCCGCCCTTCCTCCGCCGCGCCAGCCTGATCGTCCCAGTGTTCCTCGTCCCGTACCTCATGTACGGAACCGTCCGCGAGGCGCGCTACTACCTCCCCGTGCTGGCCATCCTCATCCCCATGGCCCTCTTCTACCTGCTCGGGGAGGCGGCGGTGGGCGGTGAGAGTCTCGAACTCCCGACCTCAGCGATGTCAACGCTGCGCTCTAACCAACTGAGCTAACCGCCCGGCGCGGGACAGAGTATATCTAATCGCTAATCGCCCAACCGCCGCGGCGCACCGCCGCCCGGCGCCTCTCTGTTTCCGTATGATGCAGCGGTTCTTCCGATGCCCTGGCGATCGCGGTCTGGCTCCTCCCTGCCCGCGCCGCCCGCGACCCCCGGCTACGTCCTCTCCCTGCACGGCGCGGCCCTCCTGTTGCCGCTCCTGGTCTACGGCGCGGTGGGCTTCTTCACCCGCTACGCCGCCGACGACTACTGCACCGCCGGCATCCTGCGCACGGAGGGCCTGCTCGGCGCCCAGACCTGGTGGTACTTCGGCTTCTCGCCGCGGTACGCCTTCAGCTTCGCGGTGAGCGCCATCGAGCTGCTCGGGCTGGCCATCGTGCCGCTCCTGCCGACGCTCGCCATGCTGCTCTGGCTCCTCGTCCTGACCTGGGCCCTGTCCCGTTTCCGCCGCCTGCTCCCACGCTTCGGCTCGCTGCCAGTCTGCCTGCTGGTCGCCGCGCTGGTCGTCTTTGCCGTTCTGAGCACCACCCCGGACATCGCCCAGTCGCTCTACTGGCAGACGGGGATGCTGACGTACCTGTTCCCGCTCATGCTGCTCACCCTCTACGCGGGCTGGGTGGCGACGCGGGTGACCCGCGCCGTTCACGGTGGCGGCAATCCGCCGCTCTCCCTGCTCGTGAGCGGGGCCATCCCCTTCGTCGCCGGCGGCATGTCCGAGACGTACCTGGCGCTCCAGGGGACCGGCCTGTTTCTGGCCGCGGCCGGCTGCCTGCTGGTGCGGACGCCGGCGACGCGCGCGGTCCTGCCTCATCTCGCCGTCGGCTGGGCGACCTCGGTCGCCGCCCTCGGGATCATCCAGCTGTCGCCCACGGTGGGCATGCGCGAGGCCGGCCTCAAGCCGCCGCTGGAGCTCGCGCTCGGCGCCGCGATCAACACAGGGTGGCTGTTCGTGGTCCGGTTCGCGCGCCACTCCGTCTTCACCGCCCTGCTGTGCCTGGCCTTGCCGAGCGTCCTCGGGGCTGGCCCTGCTTTCGGCGGCGCCTCCCCGGACTGCCGAAATGTGTCGCCCGCCGCTCTCGCCCGGCACCTGGGCGTCGTCGGCGTGGCGTCCCTGGCGTTGATCATGGCGTGCTTCTTCCCGGCGTTCTTCGCCCAGGGGGGCGATCCGCCGGCGCGGTCCCACGTCGTCCCCGACTTCGTGCTGGTGTGCTTCCTCGTCTACGCGGGTATCCGTCTTCAACCCGTCCTGGCGCGGCTGGCGGCGGGGGTGCCGCGCGCGGCCGTCGCGCTGGCGATGGGCGCCCTGGCGCTGACGCCGGTGGTGACAGCTGTCCGTACCCTGCCGGAGGTGCCCGCTGCCGCCGACTACGCGGCGCGCTGGGACAGGCTCGACGGGGACATCCGCGCCGCCCGGGCAGCCGGCGCGGCCAGCCTCGTCGTGGCGCAGCTGCCGCGCGCGCTCGGCCAGGACTACGTCAGCACGAGCTCACGCTACTGGTTCAACGGGTGCGTCGCCCGCTACTACGGCCTGCAGAGCATCGCCGCCGACCAGCCGCCACGATAGCTATCAGCTGTCAGCTCGGCCTTTGACCGCTGCGTCTCCCACGTCGGCTTGCCATCCCGGCTGATTGCCGATAGCTGATAGGTGATATGTCGCCTGTTTGCGTCGCTTGCTGATAGCTGATAGCTGATAGCTGATAGCTCGTACGCCCCCTGCCGCCAGGACCAGCAGCAGCGACTCCACCTCCCAGCGGTGGCGGCCCTCCACGTAGAACACGCTCTGGCCGAGCGCGACCAGGGCCAGCGTCGCCAGGATGAGCAGCACGCCGTCCCGCGACCTGGCCGCCCGCAGTCCGGCCACCAGGCCGACCGCGGCGCACGCCGCCAGTACCAGGTAGTAGGCGTTGTACGCGCGCGCCCACCAGCCGGGGTACTCCAGTCCTGCCGACGGGGACGTCCACCAGAACGCCGCCAGCTTCGCCCCGTAGAGCGCCACCGCCCGGCCGGGGCTGGCGCGGATGAAGGCCAGGGCCGCGTCGCGGTAGATGCCGATACGCCCCGCTTCGGCCGCGGCGACCACCCGCTGCTGGAAGGCTGGGTCGGCCGCCTCGAACATCGTGCGGCCGTCGCTCGTCCAGCTCGAGCCGGTGGCGTTCGGATTGTTGCCCCGCCACAGCCACTCGGTCGACTCCGAGGACACCAGGACCGGCTGGCCCAGCAGGAGCGAGCTCCGGATCGACCACGGGGCGAATACGACAAGGGCGGCCGCCACCAGCGCCGCCCCGGCCCCGGAGACCGGACGCACACCGCGGAAGCGCCACGACCAGAGCAGCCCGGCGGGCACCAGCAGCAGTACGGTGCTGCGCGTGAGCGCCGCCAGCCCGATCAAGCCACCCAGTAGAGCCATCTGGCGGATCGTGGGCCGGCGCGGCAGGGCGACGAAGGCCGCGATGACCAGGCAGACCACGAAGGCGTCAAGGGTGAGGGAGTGGAGCTTGGCAGCGTAGACCACCAGCGCCGGGTGGGTCGCCGCCAGCAGGCCGGCCACCCAGCTGGCCGCGACCCCGTACAGCCGCAGCCCGAGCCAGGCGCACAGCACCGCCGCGACCGCGCCGAGCACAGCTTGCACCAGCAGTAGCGCCACCTGGCTGTGAGCCGTGAGCGCGTACACCACGACGGCGAGCCAGACGTACAGTGGGCTCGCCGTGCTGGCCACGTACGTCGTGCCAGCCGCCGGGTACGCATAGCCGTGCCCGTTGAGAACGTTGCTGGCGATCACCTCGTACTCCCACTCCTCTGGGTGGAGGTACGCGCCGAGCGCCACCTGGCCGGCGACGCGGCAGGCGAGGGCCAGGGCGAACACTGCGACCAGCATGGGGCGCATCGGCCGAATTCTAGGAGGGAGAGCGGGGCGGCGGCGGGTCGGGATGCGCTAGCATTCGTCCACCGCGAGATTAGAAGAAAAAGCAAAAAGCGTTGACCCGGACGAGTAGCCTGGTCGCTGGCCTCAGCGAGCGGGGGAGAGTGCAAGCCCCGCGGCCGAGCCCAGGCCAAAACCACCGGTGAGCTGATCGGCGAACGGCGGCCCCGCGACACGCCAAGTAGTCGACCACGGCCCGCCCCGTTATCGGCGCCGAGAGCGCCCGCGTCTCCGGACAGGGACGATGGGCGAACCTGGGTGGAACCGCGAGACACGAGTTCTCGTCCCAAGGCGCGGACTCGCCATACGTTTCTCGCACGCCGGAGGTGCCACCCGTGTCTCATCTCGGTTCTGACGTCGACCACGACCGCCTGGGCGTCATGCGGCACTCGACCGCCCACGTCCTGGCCAAAGCGGTCCAGCAGCTCTACCCGGGCAGCAAGCTGGGCATCGGCCCGGTGATCGAGAACGGCTTCTACTACGACATCGACGTTCCAGAGCGTCTGAGCGACGCCGACCTGCCGCGCATCGAAGCCGCTATGCGCGCCATCATCGGTGCCGACGAGCCGTTCGCCCGCGTCGAGTGGAGCAAGGCGGAAGCGCTCGCGCACTACACGCACCGGGAGGACAACCCCTACAAGCGGGAGATCATCGAGGGCGTCCCGGCCGACGAGACGCTGTCCTTCTACCGCACGGGCAGCGACTGGGTCGACCTGTGCCGCGGGCCGCACGTGCCGGACGCTGGCAAGATCGGGCCGTTCAAGCTGCTCAACGTCGCCGGCGCCTACTGGCGCGGGGACGAGAAGCGGCCGATGCTCCAGCGCATCTACGGCACTGCCTGGGACACCCAGGAGCAGCTCGACCACTACCTGTGGCAGCTGGAGGAGGCGCGCCGCCGCGACCACCGCAAGTTGGGCCGCGAGCTCGACCTGTTCTCGATCTCGGACGAGGTCGGTCCGGGCCTGATCCTGTGGCACCCCAAGGGCGCCATGGTGCGCGTGCTGGCGGAGGACTACAGTCGCCAGGCGCACCTGAAGAACGGCTACGACTGGGTATTCACGCCGCACGTCGGGCGCGCCCACCTGTGGGAGACCTCAGGCCACCTCGGCTTCTTCCGCGAGAACATGTTCCCGCCGATGGACGTGGAGGGGGAGGAGTACTTCGCCAAACCGATGAACTGCCCGTTCCACATCGAGATCTTCCGCAGCCGCACGCGGTCGTACCGCGAGCTGCCGGTCCGCCTGGCCGAGTACGGCACCGTCTATCGCTACGAGCGGAGCGGCGTCCTCCACGGTCTGGCGCGCGTCCGCGGCTTGACACAGGACGACGCCCACATCTTCTGCCGCCCGGACCAAGTGGAGGACGAAATCCTCAAGGCGCTGAGGTTCTCGCTCGACGTGCTCCGCGCCTTTGGGCTGACCGAGTTCAAGGCGTTCCTGGCGACGCGACCGGCGAAGGCCGTCGGCGACGCGGCCGACTGGGACCGGGCCACGGAGGCCCTGCGGCAGGCGGTGACGACTGAAGGCCTGACGTACGAGCTCGACCAGGGCGGCGGTGCCTTCTACGGTCCGAAGATCGACCTGAAGGTACACGACGCGCTCGGCCGGGAGTGGCAGTTGAGCACCATCCAGTTCGACTTCAACGAGCCGGTGCGCTTCGGGCTCGAATACGTCGGCGACGACGGGCAGCCGCACCGGCCGTACATGGTCCACCGAGCCCTCATGGGCAGCATCGAGCGCTTCATGGGCGTGCTGATCGAGCACTACGCCGGCGCGTTCCCGCTGTGGCTGGCGCCTGTGCAAGCGGTCGTCGTCCCGATCGCCGACCGCCACGCCGGGTACGCCGAGAGCGTCGCCGCCGAGCTGCGCACGGCCGGCTTCCGCGTCGAGGTCGACACGCGACGCGAGAAGATGCAGGCCAAGATCCGCGACGCCCAGACGCAGCAGGTCCCGTACATGCTGGTGGTCGGCGACCGCGACCAGCAGGGCGGCACGGTGTCCGTGCGCGAGCGGCGCGACGGCGACCTGGGCGCCATGCCCGTAGCCGACCTGGTGCGGACGCTGGCGGAGCGCTCGGTGCGCGAGCGCGAGCACCCCACGGCGACTGTCTAGCGCATGACTTGAATCGTCGCCGCCGGGCGTGCCACAGCCCGCCGACAACGTGAGCGCGGTCGGCGAGCAGGTTTCCCTATGCTCCTCCGTCCATGACGTACCGCCGCACCCAGCGAAGCTTCGTCTCATAGTGGCTGGCGAACCACTCGTGGGCGCCGTAGGGGAATACCCGCAGCTCCTTCGGGGCGGTGATGTGGTTGTAGACCGCATACACCGTCGACGGTGGGCAGACGAGATCCTGCAAACCCACTGTCATGAGCACCGGGCAGGTGATGCGGTCGGCCAGGTTCGCCGTGTCGAAATAGCTCAGCGTCCGGAAGGCGCGCTCGGTGTGCTCGGGGCGGCGGTGGAGGTACACGGCGATCTCCTGGTACGGCGCGGAGTTCGACACCAGGACGGCGCGGCGGAAGTGGCACAGGAACGGCACTCCGGCCATGACCAGCCGCGGCCGCTGGTCCAGGGCGGCGACTGCCAGCGCCAGGCCGCCGCCCTGGCTGACGCCGTGCAAGCCCACCCGCGCCACGTCGACCTCGGGCCGGCTCGCCAGCACGTCGATGGCTCGCACGCAGTCGACGTAGACGCCGCGGTAGTAGTAGCTATCGGGATCGTGCAGGCCCTGCGTGAGCCAGCCGGAGTGGTGCCCGCCCGGGTAGACGACGGTGTCCGTGGTGTCGCCGGCCTGGCCGCGCACGTCGATGGCCACCACCGTGTACCCCTGCAGCGCCCAGGCGAGGTAATCGAAAGGGTGACCCTTGTGGGCGCTGTAGCCGTGGTAGAAGACCAGGGCCGGTTGCCTGTCAGCGCCCTCGCGCGCCAGGAACCAGCCCGCCACCCGGGCGCCGCGCCAGCCGGTGTACGCCAGCCGCGAGACGACGAGTCCGTCCACGGGGTAGTCCGCCACCCGCTCGAGCTCCACGTCGAGTGGCTCCGCGGCCGCCTCGGCCAGCGTCCGCTCCCAGAAGGCGGCCAGGTCCGGCTGGCTATCGGGCGGCGGCGCGTAGCGCTCGAGCTCGTCCAACGGCATGTCGATCAACGGCATGGGCGGTTCCTCTCGTACGCCGCCACGGCTCAGCGTGTACTCATATCAGAGACGGTACTACCTTGCCGATACTCGGGCAGCGGCGTCCCCGTTCTGAACGCGCTCTACAGACGAATGACCAGCTCACCGGGCATCAGGGTAAGACTTGCTGGTGACGAAAACCCCGAAGCGCAAGCGCGCGGCCCTTACCGGGCCAGGGTACGATGCCTCCTGACACGCCGCTGGCCGCCTCGCCGCCTGGCGGCCTGAGCGTGAGCAGAGAGGAGTCGCTGATGGCCGCGTATCTGATAGCGGATGTCGAGGTACACAACCCGGAAGGCTATCGGGAGTACCAGACCCAGGTTCCCGGGACGCTCGCGCCCTACGGCGGGAAGTTCATCGTTCGCGGCGGCCGGATCGAGTCGCTCGAAGGCCACTGGCAGCCGCTGCGGGTCGTCGTGATCGAGTTCCCCAGCGCGGAGCAAGCCAGGGCCTGGTACGACTCGCCCGGCTACCAGGCGATCGTGCCGATCCGTGAGCGCAACGCCAGGACGAACTTCGTGAGCGTGGTCGAAGGCATCTGACGCCACGGCCGCGATCGAACAAACAGCTCTTGGCGCCCGCGGGCGTCTCGGGTGGCGGCCACCCACTCGCCCTGCGGTGTCTAGACGCCGGCCACGGCGCCGGGGAAGCCTACTTCGTGGAAGGTGGTGCTGAGCGCCTCGTCGAGCCGCTGCCTGGTCGCCGGCTCGAGGGTGCCAGCGCCGTGGGTGTCCACCGCCTGGGCCTGGGCAACAGGAGCAGCGCCCGGGAGGCCGGACAGAAGGCTGACACAGGCGGCTAGGGCGGCGACCCGCAGGCGGTGCGAGCTGGGGAGGACAGGGGTTCCCGACCGCGGCGATGTAGTGCTGCTCGAACGGGCCCGAGTTTGCGCGTGTCACCGCCGCAGCGCCTTTGAAGGCGTAGATCTGGCCCTGGGCCAACCCGGAGGTGGTGACCACGAAGCCGGCGTCGAAGCCGGTTTTTAACCAGTCGCCCGGGACCGATCCCATGAGCTCGGGGTGCTGGCTCAACGGGGCCGGCGCCGTCGCCACGGTCCCGGACGCGAGGTCCACGGTGACGAACTCGCTGCCGCGCAGCAGGCAGACGCCCCACGAGCCGTTCGAGAAGACGCCGTCGATCACGCCGTCCTTCCAGGCGGGCGTCTGGGGCCAGCTGGCCATACTGGTCAGAGGAGCCGGCCAGCCGCCGGCCGGCGCGTCGCGCACCGGGACCGGCGTGCCGGTCGCGGCCGCCGTCGGCCCGGCGGTGGCGGTTGCCCCAGGGGTCCCGGCGACGGTGGGGCTCGGAGAGGTTGTTGCGACGGGCGTGGCGGTCGTGGTCGGGCTGGGCGTGGTCGAGGCGGTCGCCTCAGGCGTCGCGGAAACGGTTGGCGTTGCGGTAGAGACGCCCGTGGGTGTCCCGGTCGCTGACGGCACCGCGCTCGGTGTCGCCGCGCCCGTCGCTGTCGCGCTCGCGCTGGGGCTGGCGGTGGCTGCACTGGTGGGACTGGGCGCGCTGGTGGCGGCCGCTGTCGCGGTGCCGGCCGCCGCGACGGGCATGAGCGCCGCGTGGAAGAGCGCGCCGACACTCTGCCGCGTATCGGTAGGCGCTGGCTCGCGTGTCCCAGTGGGACCCCGCGTACCCGCGGCGGTCGGGCTGGCGCGCGGGGTGGCAGCGGCGGTCGGCGTGCCCGCGGTAGCGGTTGAGGTGGCAGAGATAGGCGTGGCAGTGGCAGAGGCAGGCGTGGCAGTGGTCGTCCCCGTGGCGGTTGCCGTGGCGCTGGCCCCCGCCGCCGCCGACGCCAGCGAGCTCGGCAGGGCAACCGGCAGGTAGGTCCCGCCACGGAACAGGTACAGGCTGCCGTTGGCCCAGGCGGCCCCCTGGACTCCCTGCTTGAAGCTCGGCGGCAGGTCCGGCCACACCTGGCCGATCGGCTGGGCCACGGTCTGCTTGCCGTCGGCCACGTACACCTCGCCGCCGCGGAAGTAGACCGCCGGGCCGGTGTTGTTGACCAGGGCCGCGCCGTCCACCCCCGCGCCGTGCAGCTGCCAGCTATCGCCGACCGGGTCGTACACGTGCGGCGCCCCGGCCGCGTCGATCGCCCACACGGTGCCGTCCCAGCCGAGGCCAGGTCGGTCGGCGCCCCGAACGTCAGCGCGGAGGCCATCGGGGCGAAGCCCGTCTGGGCCGCTGGCTCGAACGAAGAGAAGGCCTTGCGCGGGGCGGCGGCCTTGGGCGCGACCGGCCCCAGCACCGCGGCGACTGCCTGCGGCACCGCGTCGGTACGAGATGCTTCCCGGGCCTGCGCCGCGCCACTGGCGGCCAGCAGGCCGGTCCCGACCGTCGCGCCGGTCAGCAGCAGCATGCGCCGCCGCGTCACCCGGATGCTGGCCAGCGAGAGGTTATCGATCTCCATGATCCTGTCTTTCCCGCGCAGTGAGGGGTCTGTTGGCGCGGAGCTCAGAGCGCGTGGCGGCCTACTCTTTACGGAAATACGGTGACGAAGTGGTCGCTCTGGAGGTTCGCGCGCAGGGCGTCCCAGCCGGCGAAGTCAGCCGCCGGGATGATGGTCGGGTCGCCGGCGACGAGCGTGCCGGCGGCCGCGTCCCAGGTGTAGGTCGTGTCGGCGTACTGCGACGGGCAGCACGCGGCGTCGCCCTGCTGGTAGTCCGGCAGCACCAGGCGGACCGACGGGTGTGCATCCTGCGGGTTGGCAGGCTGCCCGACGGCGACCACGCCGCCGCCGCGCACCGGGTCGGTCGTGACCAGGGCAGTCCCATCCGCCATCAGCGACACCCAGTACTGGCTGGTGCAGTTCGCCCCGCAGACCTCGAGCTTCTGGACCCGGTAGCCGTTGGGCAGGAAGTTGCGCTCGCCATAGGTACAGCTGATGGTTCCCGGACATTCAGCGGCGGGCTGCTCGACGGGCTGGCCAGGCCCCGTGGGTTGGGCCGCCCACGCGACCACCGCCGGGACCCCCAGAACGGTCGCCGCGACAAGGGCGACTGCGAGGCGGCGCGCCCATCGGCCACGGCCGTGAGTGGCTCGTAGGGAGCTGGCGGGTGCCGGGGTGATGTGGTCGCTCGGGACCTGAGCAAGTTCGTGGCGAGTTGCACCGTGCATGGCGGGAACCCCTGTGTGGAATGGCGAGGACCGAGCTCGTGCGCTGCGCCGGCGCTCCCGCGTCCTCACGTCAAGGGTCCCAGCTTCAGCGCCTAGGCAACAGTGACAGTTCCCCACGTTTCCCACGCGTTTGCTACACGCTTTCGCTGTCTGGCCCGCGCTGCGACGCGCTCGGCCCGGGTACCCGCTGGTACACTACCGCCGGTGCGAGCGCCGCGGAAGCTCACTGAGGAGCAGGAGGGCGAGCTGACCCGGCAGTAGACTCCTAGCCCCGCGACGCGTCCACGAGGTAGCTCGCGAACAGGAGGTCGCCGCGCGTGGACCGGTGCAGTTCGGCGCGGCCACCAGGGTACGCCTGGCGGAGCTGCTCCAGCCGCGCTGCGAAATCAGGCAGAGCTGCCTCGACGATGAACGCCGCTCCCTTGGTGCCGATGCCGCTGCCAACTGGGAGAAAGGGTGACGTGAGCGGGGCATCACGCAGGTCCACTCCGTCGAGGTCGGGCACCAGGAAGCGCACGGTCTCGTAGCCCAGCGACGTGTCGGGGCGGCTGACGAGATAGACGCGGTACTGTCCGTTCACCTCGCGGGCGTAGCGCGAGAGAACGGTGAAGAAGCCCGCCGGCTGCTCTTGGACAACCTGTACCTCGCGGTAGTCGCGCACGTTCGCGACCAGCGCGGCGGTCAGGACGCCCGCGGTGCACACCACGACTACGGCCTTTCCGCTCCGCCCGAACAGACCGGCTGCGGCGCGCCAGCCAGCGTCCACACTCAGAGCGGGGAGCAACGCCAGCACGGGAAGCATGCCAACCAGGTGCGGGGAGAACGGCGCATCCAGGGTCAGGACCGCGCCAAGGATGAGGGTCGACCAGAGCCAGGCGGCCAGCAGGCCGTACGACCGGCGACGCACACGGAAGGCGAACGCGCCCACGCCCAGCACGAACAGGCCGCCCGTCCAGGGGTCCAGCAGTGGGCCACGGTGTGCGTACTGCAGGCCCGAGCCACCGCTGTAGGTGAAGGCCTCCAGCGTACGCTGGCCCTGGATGCCCAGCACCTCCCCGACGCTGGCAACCCCATAGGCGCTCATCTCGTGCCGCAGGTTCTCCGGGGTGAGCAGCCACACCTCCGCCGCGCGCGAGTTGAAGCCCTCGGGATGGCTGAGGAAGCCTGGGACCATCGGCGCGACAAACAGCACGCCGGCCAAGACGGCCGCCCCGAGGCCCGACGCGGCGCCACGCAGGAGCGCGCGGTTCCGCAGCAGGCAGACGGCGACGTAGGCGGCCACCAGGACCGGTGCCAGGCGGGCGGCGGGGTAGAGACCGAGGCACAGGCCGCAGGCGAGGCCGAGTCCGACGAAGTCGGCCAGGCGTCGGGTGTCTAGGGCCCGCACCACCAGGTACAGCACCAGCACGGTGGCAAAGCCTGCCTGCATGTAGTGGAAGCCGGTTCGGCTGTAGTGGACGTGCATGTCCGCGATCGCCAGGAGGAAGGCGGCCAGCAGCCCCGCTCTCGCCCCGAACAAGCGGCGCCCGAGCAGGTAGGTCAGGAGGACCGCGCCGGTTCCTTGCGCGACTGAGGCGAGGCGCAGCCCGAACAGGTCATTGCCGAACAGCCACATGAAGACGGCGGGGATGGCAAAGCTCAGGTTCGGCGTGTCGAACCAGCCGACGCCGAACAGGTCCTGGGTCGCTCCGCTCAGAAAGCCGCGCGCCCCAATCCCGATGGCGGCCTCGTCCCCATGCACATCGGGCGGTAGATCAGACAGGCCGGGTAGCCGCAAGGCCAGGGTCAGCATCAGGATGCCGAGCAGCAGCACCGACTCACGTCCGAGTCGCGGGAGATGTGGTCTCGCGAGAGAGTGCTCCGCCCACAGGGTGCCGACCTGGAGCAGCACGAGGCCGGCGAGCCACAGCCCGGTGGCCGGCACGTATACCCGTGCGACGAGCACCGGAATGGCCCCGAGCACCAGGAGGGTCCCCATGCTGGCGACAAGAAGCCCTTTGGGCCGAAGCCTCGGTTCTGGCAAAGGTATCCCGACAGCGTGCGCGCCGGCTGGCGGCGCATGGCGCTCGATCAGCAGCACCGCGAGCAGCGCTACCAACGCAGCTGCCAGGTGAAGCGGGCGGGCCCGATCGAAGGGTTGCCCCGGGGCAGCCGCAGCCTGGCCGGCGAAGGCCAGCACGAGCGCCAGTAGCCACAGCCCGAGCCCCACGCGCAAGACGCCAACCCGCCTTGTGGACAGCAGACGCGCCACGGACCGGGCCCCGGACAGTGGCTCCCACCGTCCGAAAGCTTGTTGGCCCTGTGCCGTTCGGGCCACACGATCCACGGCCAGAGAGCTACGACGCCAGGCGCGCCATCCGAGCGCCGCCACGGTCACCAGGATTCCGCCACCCATGGCGGGCCACAGGACGCCTGTGGCGCCTCTCGCCGGCGCGGCAAACTCCTGGAGGGTGGCGCGGGCGAGCCCGTCGTGCCCCAAGATCCACAGGGTCGAGCCATCCGGGCCGAGGGCGACCTGGCTGGGGAACTGGAGGTCGATCTTGGGTGAGTCGCTCCCGCCGAGGTCCGCAACCTGGGTCCCATCCGGCGCATACACCAGCACGCGCCGCGTGTCCGCCTCGGGTACGTACACCCGACCCCGCGCGTCAACGGCAACGCCCCACGGTCGGAACTGCGTGCTCCAGCCGCCGGCGGGCCTACCGGTGCCGTCCCAGTGGGCGATCCGCGCGTTTTCCCAATCGGCGACGTAGAGCGCGCCATCCGGCCCCCATGCCAGGGCCATCGGCTGCTTCACGTGCCCCGGCGCGCTTCCGGTAGAGCCGAGCGTCTGGAGCAGCCCACCGTCGGGGTCGAAGACCAGGATCCGATTTCCCCCAGTGTCCGCTACATACTGACGCCCGGCTCCATCCACGGCGAGCGCACCTGGCCCGTAGGTGTCGATCGCTTGAAAGCTCACGCTGGTGGTCGGCCGTCCTGTGGCGTCGAGCCGGATAATCCGCTTGGCGACGGGGTCGAGGACGAAGACATCGGAGCCGAGGGCGGCGATGCCAGCCACATCCTGCAGGACAACGTCGGGAGCGAGCCGCGGCCCCCAGCGACCTAGAAGTTGGCCGTCCGACCCAATGCGCACAATGCTGGCATGGGTGCGGTCGGCGATGACGATCGCACCGTCCGGGGCGACGGAGAAGAAGGCCGGGATGCTCTCGGGCGCGAGGGTCGGGAAACGCGCGGTGATCGACAGCTCGCGGACCCGGACAGCTGGCAGCAGTGGTTCCGAGCTGAGCCACGGCACGAGGTCGACACCCGCAAGGGCCAGCCCGATCGCTCCGAGCGTCAGCAGGATGAGCACTAGCCGCAGATGCCGAGAGCGACGCGGGGGCGGGCACACCGGCAGCGTTCGGTCTGGTATCCGCACTGACGGGAGGTGGACGGGTCTGGTGACGATCCCCATGCCGTGCTTGCCTGGCCGTTGTCAGGTGGGGACCCGCCCGCCGCCGGGGCGATCGCTAGCGGCGCCGCGGCGAGACGCGGCGGGGCCTGCTCGTTTGCGCCCGACACGGGAGAGCGTGGCCTGGCCGGTGCCCCCAGCGGATGTCGGGTGACAGGAGCGTCGGTAAGTTATCAGCGCATGCCGCGTCTGCCACCGCAGGAGGACACCCACGATGAAGACAAGAGCGCCGGCTGCGAGCACCAACCGCGCGGCAAGACCGCGCGCGTCGTCCTCGGGCGAGCCGGTGTTGGGCAGGTGCGCCGGCGCCCTGGGGGACTGCCCAGGGGCTGCGCCTGCGTTTGGTAGCAGCACCGACAGCACGCCCTGGGCACAGGCCTCGGGGGCGGCAGGGTCGCTGGAAGGGCTCGTGCCGCAGGCACTGACACTGTTGGTTCCTACCGCCTCTGGATGGGCTTCAAGCACCAATCCGAACTGGCTGCTGTCGCCGGCCCGTAACGGCTCGGAGCTAATACAGGTCACTGTCGCGCCGCCGGCATCCGCCATACAGGACCACGGGATTGTCACGCCGCCGTACTCACCGTCCAGCTGAAACGCGACGGTGGCACCCGTGTAGCTCGCGTACTGGATGCCGAGCGGGAGCACGATGACGACGGTGAGGGGCGCGGTCGCCTCGGCCGTCCCGCGGTTGGTGACGACCACGGGCAGCACTGTGTCCTGACCGACGACCAGGGGATCAGTAGGTAGGAGCGTGATCTCTAGCGCCGCCCTCGGCCCGCCGACGGGTGCGGCGGACGGTGCTGGGCTGGGCACGGCGTCCGTGCCCAGCCCAGTTGAGGTGGGGGTGGGCGTGGGCGCCTGGGTGCTCAACAGAGCCACAGCGGTAGGGCCCGACCGAGATGGCGTGGGCACGACGGCGGGTGCCGGCTGGGCTGGCAACCCGCCGGCCGGGGTGGGTACGGCTGGGGGAGCGGCCCCCGAGATCGGCTCTGAACGAGCGGCCGCGGTGGCTGCTGTGGGCGTGCTGGACGGGGTAGCTGTCGGCGTGCTGGTCGGCGTCGCCGTGGCCGTGGCCGTCGCGGTGGCCATCTGAGTCGGGTTGCTGGTTGGCGTGGCGGTAGGTGGCAGTAGCGTGGGTGTGTCTGTCGGCAGCGGTGTTGAGGTGCTGGTCACTGTGGCGGTGGGCGTCTGAGCGGGTGTGCTCGTCGGCGTGGCAGTAGGCGGAACTGGGGTGGACGTATCCGTCGGCAGTGGCGTGGGAGTCAGTGGGACGGGCGTCTGAGTCGGAGTGCTTGTCACTGTCGGCGGCGCGGTGGGACTTGGCGTTGGGATGCTCGTCGGCGTCGCGGTGGGCGGAACTGGCGTTGCGGTTGGCGTACTGGTCGCCGTCGCCGTCGGCGTGGCAGTCGGCGGAATGGGCGTAGGCGTATCGGTGGCCACCGGGGTCGCGGTGGCGGTCGGTGTGCTGATTGGAGTGTCCGTTGGCGTGCTTGTCGGTGGGATAGCCGTCGCCGTGGGCGTGTCTGTCAGTGTGCTCGTCGGGCTGGCAGTCAGTGTAGGTGTCTCTGTCGCCGTGGCAGTGGGCGGTACCAGTGTGGCCGTACTGGTGGGCGTGGCCGTTGAACTTGCCGTCTGAGTCGCGGCGTTCGTCACTGTTGCCGTCGGGGTCGCAGTAGGCGGGACCGGCGTGGGCGTGTCTGTAGGCAGCGCCGTCGGGGTGTCTGTCACGGTGGCCGTCGGTGTCGGCGTCGGTGTGCTGGTGAGTGTCGACGTGGGTGGGACAGGCGTCGGTGTGTTCGTCGGGCTGCTCGTCGCCGTAGCCGTTGGCGTCGGCGGCATTGGTGTCACTGTCGCCGTCTGGGTGCTGGTCGGCATAGCCGTCTCAGTTGCTGTGCCAGTAGCCGTTTGACTGGGTGTACTCGTCGGTGTGGCTGTGTCTGTCGCTGTGGCAGTCGGCGTGGCGGTATCTGTCGGCGTGGCGCTGGGCTGCGGAGTCGGAGTGCGGGTGGGGGTGGGTGTAGCTGTCTGAGTTGGCGTGAGAGTCGGTGGAGCTGGCGTCTGAGTCGGGGTCGCCGTTGGAGTTGGTATCGGCGTGCTGGTGGGCGTCTGAGTCGGCGTGGCGGTATCTGTCGGCGTGGCGGAGGGCAGCGGAGTCGCCGTGCGGGTGGGGGTGGATGTGGCTGTCTGAGTGGGCGTGCTAGCAGCTGTCTCCGTCGGCGTGGCGGTGGACGGCGCTGGTGTTGCGGTGGGCGTACTGGTCGCTGTCTCCGTCGGGGTGGGAGTTGGAGGGACCGGCGTCGGTGTACTCGTCGGTGGAATAGGCGTGGCGGTATCTGTGGGCACTGGCGTCGAGGTGGTGGTCGGTGTTGGTGCCGGTGTACTCGTGGCTGTAGGTGTTGGGGTGGTAGTTGGAGTGTTCGTAGGCGTGTTAGCCGGTGTGCTTGTGGGTGTAGTTGTCGGCGTTGGCGGCATTAGTGTTGGTGTGTCGGTGGGTAACGTGGTCGAAGTACTGGTAGCTGTAGCGGTAGCTGTCTGGGTTAGCGTGCTTGTCTGCGTGGCGGTAGGCGGTATCAGCGTGGCCGTGTTGGTGGGAGTCGCTGTCGGCGTGAGAGTCGGTGGAACTGGCGTCTGAGTACTGGTCGCCGTCGCGGTGGGCGGAATTGGCGTCGGGGTATCGGTGGGCGCCAGCGTCGGCGTGGCAGTCGCGGTCACAGTACTGCTGGCCGTGGCCGTGGGGAGCGCGGTCGCCGTTGGGCTGGGTGTGGGCGTATCGGTGGGAAACAGCGTCGGGGTGGGGGGGAGAGTGGCTGTAGCTGTCGCGGTGCTGGTGGCCGTGGCGGTCGGCGTGTTCGTCAAGGTTGGCGTGGCCGTTAATGGCGCCGGCGTCGAGGTATTAGTCGGTGCAGCCGTGGCGGTGGGCGTCGGCGTCGGTGTATTAGTCGCTGTCGCCGTTGGGGTGAGGGTTGGCGGGACCGGCGTCTGAGTAGAGGTATTCGACGGTGTAGCCGTAGGTGGAACTAGCGTTGGCGTGACGGTGCTAGTACCCGTCGGACTCGCGGTGGCAGTCGACGTTGCAGTACTAGTGGCCGTGGGGAGCGCGGTCACCGTTGGACTCGGGGTCAGTGTGCTGGTCGGGCTGGGCGTGTTCGTGGGGGTCGGTGTGGCAGGTACCGGCGTCGCTGTCGGGGACCTGGTAGCAGTGGGCGTACTGGTCGGGGTAGCTGTCGGCGGCGCGGAGGTGGGCGTCGGCGTGCTCGTGGGGCTCGGTGTGCTGGTCGGCGTGGGGCTCGGTGTGCTGGTCGGCGTGGGGCTCACTGTTGGCGTGTTTGTTGGGCGGGGTGTGGCCGTGGGAGTTGGCGTCGGAGACACCGATGTCGCTGTCGGGGACGTGGTCGGTGTCGCCGTCGCGGTAGGCGTTTGCGTTGGTGCACTGCCCGAAGTGCTCGTGGCCGTAGCCGTTGGAGTGCTCGTGCTTGCAGGCGGGCTGGCTGTGGGGGTCGGCGTGCTGCTGGGAGTGGGTGTACTGGTCGGCGTGCTCGTAGGTGTTCCGGTCGGCGTCTCGGTCGGGGTCGGGGCTGCCGTGGCCGCCTCCGGCGCAGCAGAGTCCAAGACGCCGGGCATCCGCGTGAGTGTCACCATTGGTGCGGGCAGCTCCGCGGCGCCCACGGCCGGCAGCTGACCGCGCGCCGAGGCAAGCGGTGGGACAAGCACTATGGCCAGGACCAGCCACAGACGGGTAGCGGTGTTGATCCTAATGATGCGACCTACTTCTGTGACACGAGCGGAGGCATCGGAACCTTAACCGGTAACCGGTAACCGGTAACCGGGCCACGTCCGCTCCTGCCCAATGCCGAGAGAGAAGGCAGTCGTCTCCGAGGCACACAGTGCGGACAGCAACTCCACCGGCAGGCGGGGAGCAAAGGCCAAGCCACCGAGCTCGCGCACAGTCCGCCGCCACTGGGCTCGCCTTGGGCCTGCTGCGCAAGGGCAGGACCGGCGTGCGAGTACCCGCTCCGACAGGAGCCCGGATCCGCCGGCGAAGAGGAGCACCAGCGCGACGCTGAGCGGTGGGCTGCTGGAGGCCGGACTACTGAAAGATCGAGCGACCCCCGCAGATCCACGAGCTCATGGCGCGCGACGGTGCAGACGCGCGTACCGCTGCCCATTATTCGGCAGCCGTGCGGGGGCCGACGCTCGGTAGCCTAAATCATGCCGGGTGATGGGCGCCAGGAAAGTGGAGGTAGCCAGCGAGCGGCTCAGCCCGGTGGACTACCCGCGGACTGGACGGCGGACCTCCGGCGAGAGACGCTCTCCCGAGGCGCCGGCCGCCGGCTGCGTCGCCACCCGCCGGCCCGGTGGCGGATAATACAGGCGTGGTCGCCTCCCCCAGCGCCCCGTCGCTCCGGGACCTCGAGCGGCTCCCGCGCGACGGGCGTCGCTGGGACGTGGTGCTCGGCCGCGTCATCGAGATGCCCCCCGCCTGGCCCGAATCCAGCCGCGTCGCCGCCGAGTTGATCGTCCACATCGGCGTCTTCGTCCGCCAGCACGGTCTCGCTGTTGTCGTCTTCGGCGCCGACGCCGGCTTCCGCCTGGACGAGCCGGCCGAGCCAGGCGAGACGCCGACGCTCGTCTCGCCCGACGTCAGCGTCATCCAGCGGGCGCGCCTGCCGGCCGACGCGCCCCCCGGATTCTGGCTGGTGGTGCCGGACCTGGCCGTCGAGGTGGTCAGCCCGTCCGACCGCTGGCGGGACGTCGAGGACAAGATCGCCGCCTATCGCCAGGCCGGCGTGCGGCTGCTGTGGGTGCTGGACCCGCGGACCCGGTCCGCTACCGTCTACGCCGTCGGGGCGCCGGCCCGCACGCTCCGTACCCGGGCGGACGTGCTGGACGGCGCCGACGTGCTGCCCGGCTTCCAGGTCGCGCTGGTCCAGCTCTTCGGCGCCTCCCCCGAGGCATCGCCGGCCTGAGCTCTCGCGGCGGGATGCTGCTACCGCGGTCTCGACCATTGATCGACGGCTGACGGCGCTCGGCCCGGGTACCCGCTGGTACACTGATTCGGGTGCTAGCGCCGCGGCCCGGTGGGGAGGGCCGCCCACGGACACGGCCCCTCGCCCCGATCCTCCTGCGGCCGGAGGCGCTGCTGCGGCGCCTCGAGCGCCGGCTGCCGCTGCTCACCCACGGGGCGCCCGACCTGCCGGAGCGGCAGCAGACGTTGCGCAACACGCTCGCCTGGAGCCACGATCTGCTCGGGACGGCCGAGCGGGCGCTGTTCCGACGGTTGGCGGTGTTCGCGGGGGCCTGGACGCTCGAGGCGTCCGAAGCGGTCTGCGAGGGTGGGGTGCTGGCGGCCGACGACGTGCTCGGGCGGCGTGCTTGCTGGGGGCGGCGGCGGCGCTGCGCGAGGCTATCGGCACCCCGCAGCCCGTTCCCGAACGAGCTGCCACCCAGCAGGCGGTGGCGGCGGCGCTGGCGGCGCTCAGCGAGGGGGCGCGGGCGGCGGCCTTCGCGGCGGGCCGGGCGCTCGCCCTGGGTGAGGCCGTCGCCTACGCCCTGGAATGAACCCGCACCTCAACCATGGCCGCCTGGCGGCGCGGAGGGCGTGTCAGCTGCCGGTGGGGTCCCAGCACCACCCGACGGGTGCTCGCGGTTCAGGATGATGAGCGGCAGCAGCACCGCGCCCACCGCCGCGCCCAGCGCGAGCACCGTGGCGCTGCCGTCCCAATCGACCACGTCGCTCAGGAAGGTGACGCTCAGCAGCACGACGATCACTCCCAGCAAGCGCTGTTTGAGGTCGTCCAGCGTGCGCGTCGACAGCCAGGCCGGGGTGGGCAGCTCGGGGTCGATGAACAGCTCGTACAGGCCCAGCGCGACGATGTACAGCACCACACCGAGCAGGAACAGGTCGGTCAGCTGGATCAGCTCGATGGCCAGATGCTTGGACGCGGCTGTGCTGACATCGTGGGTGTTCAGGGTGTCGACGACGACCCCGACCACCGCGACCGCGCCGTACAGCAGGGCCACCACCGCCGAGGCCAGGGCGCCGACGACGGCGATCACGACCACGTAGCGGCTGGCGCCAAGGACGTGCCTCAAAGGTGGGTCGCGTTGAACCCTCTCCCGCAGCGTCGCTGGCGCGGGGATGGCGGAATCCCCTGGCTGGGCTCTCCCCACCCCGCCTGTCCCGCTCGCGTGGCTATCGGTCACGCTGAGACGCCGGTTGTCTGCATGTCGCTGCCCTCGCTCCCTGTGGCGTACAGCCGCGCTCCAGCCGGACGCACGTGGCTGCCGCCGCCCCAGAATAGCTGGACCGACTCTGGCACGACCAAGCACATAGTTGTCCTTGCCAGCGACCGGCTCCGTCAGCAACCATTGGCCGTGGAGGTGATCACGTGACATTGCGCGTCGTGGTCATCGGCGTGGGGGCAAACATCTTCGCCTCGCACCTGCGCGGGCTGCGCGCGGTCGATGCCCAGATCGTCGGGGTGCAGGACGTCGACGCCGCGCGAGCCGAGCGCGTTGCCCAGGAGATCGGCGCGCCGGCGTTCAGCCACGTCGATGCACTGCTCGCAGAGGCCGCGGACGTCGCCGTCGTCCTCGCTCCGCACCCGCTGCACGCCGAGCTGGCGCTGGTCAGCCTGGAGGCCGGGCGGCACGTCCTGGTCGAGAAGCCGCTGGCCGTCGAGGCAGCCGAGGCCGACCGCATGATCGCGTCCGCCGAGCGGCACGGCCGTCTCCTGGCCGTCGCTCTCCAGCAGCGTACGCGCCATGAGGTGGAGGCGGCGCGCCGGCTGATCGCCAGCGGCGCCCTGGGCCAGCTCCAGCGCGCCGATCTCCTGGCCACCTGGCCGCGCCGCTTCGCCTACTTCCGCACGGCGTCCTGGCGCGGCTCCTGGCGGGGCGAGGGCGGCGGCGTCCTGATCAACCAGGGCCAGCACGACCTCGACCTGCTGGTGCATCTTTCCGGGCGGCCGAACCGGGTCGTCGGCTGGACCCGCACGCGGCTCCAGCCCATCGAGACGGAAGACACCGTGCAAGCGATCGTGGAGTGGCCGTCCGGGATAGTCGGGGCCATCCACCTGTCGACAGTCGAGCTCGACGAGGCGCAGCGCATCGAGATCACAGGCACCGGCGGTCGGCTGCGCGTGCTGCCCGGTCGCGTGGAGGTCGTCCGCAACGTCGCCGACTTCCGCGAGTACGCCCCGAGCGATGGCAACCCGTATGCGCCGCCCGAGACGGAGCCGCTCGACGTGATAAGCGGCGGCGGAGCCGGCGGTCGCCACGAGGACATCTACCGCAACCTGGAGCGCGCCGTGGCCGGCCAGGAGCCGCTGGTGGCGCCGGCGTCGTCGGCGCTGGCGACCCTGGAGCTGGCGAACGCCATCCGGCTGTCGTCAGAGACCCGAGCCGAGGTGGCGCTCCCGCTCGACCGCGCCGCCTACACCGATCTGCTGACACGCCTGCGCGCGGCCAGCGCCCAGCGCTGAGCGGCTGGTCTATCCTAGGTCCGGGAGCTCTTGGGAAGGGGGACCACGAGGGATGCTCGGGGAACGTTCCATGGTCTGGGCGGCCGTGGTGGCCGCGCTGACGCTTGTCGTGGGCTGCGCGCCCGGCGGCGCCGGCCAGGCGCCCGATACGGGGCAGAGGGTGAAGCTGGTCTACTTCAACGCCCGCGGCGCCGAGGCCGCGGAGCGCAAGCTGATCGAGCGCTACCAGCACGATCACCCGAACGTGGAGATCGAGTACCAGGCGAGCACGTCGATGCAGGCGCCGAGCGACACGGACTCGATCGCCAACCTGATCTTCAACGTGCAGGCCGGCACGGCTATCGACGTCTCGAAGGTCGAGGTCACGCGCACACCGCTGGCGCTGATGCCCGTGCACGCGGCGCTCGATCTGTCAACCCTTGGCGGCCAGGCGGTGACCGACCGGCTGGCGCAGCTGCTGAACAACAACCTAGCCCAGATCAAGGGCGGCATCTGGGCCCTGCCGTACGAGTACGACCCGTTCGGCCACGTCTACAACGCCGACCTGTTCAAGCAAGCCGGCCTAGACCCGGACCGGCCGCCGAAGACCTGGGACGAGCTGCGGGCCGAGGCGCGCGCCATCAAGGGCGCCTTCCCGGACACCTGGCCCATCTGCCATCCGATCAACAACCTGTCCAAGATCCAGCCGTACGTCTGGGGGGCTGGCGGCACGTTCTTCGACCGCGACGTGCTGCCGACGAAGGCCGACTTCCTCAACCCGGGCATGCGCGCCGCCTACGGCTTCGTCCACGAGTGGGCGCAGAACGGCTGGATCAACACCGAAGAAGTCAACGGCCAGCGAGCTGTGCAGTGGATGGTCTCGCACCAGTGCGCGGGTATCGACTACAGCACCAACCTGGCGATGCAGCTGCGCGCCAACGACCCGGACACTGACTGGCGCTCCGCGCCAATCGTGTCGATGGACGCCGGCCACCAGCCCGTCAACTTCGCCGGCGGCAGCGCGCTCATCCTGCCGGCCACCAGCAAGCACCCGCGCGAGGCGCTCGACTTCATCATGTGGCTGACCGACGTCCAGGGCCAGCGCCTCAAGTGGGGACTTGACAAGGATCTCGGGCTGTCCAAGGAGGACCTGGCCGATCAGGCAACGCCGGCCAACCGCGCCGTCGCCACCGACCCGGCGCTCAACGAGGACCCAACGTGGAAGGGTGTGCTGAACCCCGTCCCGCCCCGCACGCCCGGCCTGTCGCCGGTCTACTCCCAGGTCTACCAGGTCCTGGCCGACATGCAGGAGCGGACAATCCGCACCAACAACGACCTCGACGCGGAGCTGGCAGCGGCGCAGGCCAAAGCCCAGCAGCTTCTGGACGACAACGTCGCCAAGCAGCCCGACCTGTACCAACCGTAACGCCAACGTCAACAACGTCAACGTCGGAGGACCCGCGTCATGGCGCACACTACTTTCGCCGTCCCGCGCGCGGCGCCGCTCGCACAGCGCGGCGACCTCTGGACCGGCTTGAAACGCGGCCGGGCCGCCTACCTGCTGCTGCTCCCGTTCCTGCTCCACTTCCTGGTCGTCGTCGCCTACCCGTTCCTGTACTCCGTCTACCTCAGCTTTTTCGACGCCACCCTCGGCCGGGCGCCCGTCTTCGTCGGGCTGCAGAACTTCGTCCGACTGGCCCAGGACCCGCAGTTCCGGCACGCGCTCGGCAACACCGCCTACTTCACGCTCTTCGCGGTGATCGGCGAGACAGTCGTCTCGCTGATCGTGGCCTTCATGATGAACGAGCCCCTGCGTGGCCGGCTCGTCCTGCGCACCGCTTTCTTCCTGCCCGTCGTCACCTCGTGGGTCATCGTGGCCATCATGTGGTCGATGCTGTTCGCCCGCGAGGGGCTGGTCAACGGCGCCCTCCGGGCCATCGGCTTGCCGACGCAGCCCTTCCTGGCGAGCCCGTCCCAGGCGATGTGGATCATCATCGCCCTGAGCATCTGGAAGAACGTGGGCTACTTCATGGTCATCTTCATCGCCGCGTTGCAGGGGGTATCCCACGATCTGTACGAGGCAGCGGCGCTCGACGGCGCCAATCGGCTGCGGCAGATGTGGCACGTCGCCATTCCCAGCCTGCGGCCAGTCCTGTACTTCGTGGTCAGCATCTCCATGATCAACTCGGCCCAGCTGTTCACCCAGCCGTTCATCATGACCAACGGCGGCCCGCTCGACTCGACCCTGTCAGTCGTGCAGCTGCTGTACCGCAAGTCGTTCGCCGACCTCGAGTTCGGCTACGGCTCGGCGATGGGCACCGCCCTGCTCGTGATCCTCGTCGTCCTGTCGCTGATCAACCGCCGCGTCAACGACTGGCTCACCCGCTGATTCGCTTATTGGCTTAAGGGAGCACAGGAGACCGCCATGCATGCCACCGCTCGCCGCAGCGGCGCTACGACGACAGCCGTCACCACATCCGGCGCTCGTGCCTCGGTACGCGGAGCGGTCGGCCGGCCGCTCGTGTACCTCGTTCTCGTCCTGCTCGCCTTCCTGGCCGCGTTCCCCTTCTACTGGATCCTCGTCGGCTCGCTGATGAAGCCGGTCGAGCTGTTCGCCCGCATCCCGCACGTCTGGCCCACGGCGCCGTCGTTGGGCGCCTACGGTCGCATCTTCGAGCTCGTGCCGCTGGCCCGCTACTTCTTCAACAGCATCCTCGTCGGCGCCATCACGGTGGTCGTGGCCGTCCTGGTCTCGAGCGCGGCCGGCTACTGCTTCGCCCAGCTGCACTTCCCGGGCCGGGCGATCCTGTTCGGGCTGACGCTGGCGACCCTCATGGTGCCCTTCCAGTCCCGCATCGTGCCCCTGTTCGTCATGTTCACCGGCTGGGGGCTGAACAACACCTACGCCGGCATCATCATCCCCGGCCTGGCGAGCGCTTTTGGGGTCTTCATGATGACGCAGTTCTTCCAGTCGCTCCCGCCCGAGATGCGCGAAGCGGCGCTGATCGACGGCGCATCAGAGGCACGGATCTTCCTCCAGGTGTTCCTGCCCGTCGCGCGACCGGGAGTCGCCACCCTGGCCCTGTTCACCTTCATGCAGAGCTGGGACCAGCTGCTCTGGCCCATGATCATCGCCCCCAAGCCAGACATGCGCACGCTTCAGGTTGGGCTAGCGTTCATCAACCAGACGGCGCTGACCTGGAACAACACGATGGCAGCGATCGTGCTGTCGGTCATCCCGATGGTCCTGGCGTTCATCGTCGCCCAGAACCAGTTCATCGAAGGCATCAGCGCGGGCGCTGTCAAAGAGTAGCGCCAGCGCGCATCGCATCGCGCATCGCGCATAAGCAGGAGGCAGCATGGCAGGCACCCGCATCTGTTTCGTCGGCGGCGGCAGCTACAACTGGATGCCGAAGCTGCTCGGCGATCTCGCCCTGACCGGCGACCTCGCCGGCACTGTCGTTCTCCACGACGTCAACGCCGTCGCCCTGGACGAGATCCAGCGCTACGGGCGCAAGGTTATGGCCAGCGCCGGCGCCGATCTCCGCATCGAGACGACCACAGAGCTGGAACGGGGCCTGGACGGCGCCGACTTCGTGGTAGTCACCATCACGACGGGTGGCCTGGACGCCATGGCGCTCGACCTCAGCATCCCGCTGCGCTACGGTATCTACCAGTCGGTCGGCGACACGGTAGGTCCCGGTGGCCTGTCGCGCGCCCTGCGCAATGTGCCGGTGATGGTGGGTATGGCACGCGCTATGGAGCGTCTGTGCCCGAACGCCTGGCTGCTGAACCTGACCAACCCTATGACCGTCCTGACCCGCGTCGTCGCCATGACGACGCGCCTCAAAGTTGTCGGCCTGTGTCACGAACTGTTCGGCGTGCGCGGCGGGCTGATGCGTATGTTCGATGCCAGCGTCGACGACTTCGAGATGCGGGTGGCGGGCATCAATCATCTGATCTGGCTGCTGAGCTTCACCATCCGGGGGCAGGACGGGCTGCCGATGGTGCGCCAGTTCGTGGCCGATGGCCGTCCGCTGCCGCTGCCGCCCAGCCGCGGCGCCTGGCACGAGCCGTTCGTCGACCGCTGGCAGCTGAAGCTGGCGCTGATGGACGTCTACGACGCGCTGCCGGCAGCCGGCGACCGGCATCTGGCGGAGTTCTTCCCGTACTTCCTGACCGACGCGACCCACCAGGGCGCCGACTTCGGGGTGGGACTGACGACCATCGAGCACCGCAGCCAGATGGCGGCGCAGGCGCGTGACGGGGTCCAGGCAGCCATCACCGGCGAGCTGTCGCCGCCGCAGCGGTCACCCGAGGCTACCGCCGACATCATCGCCGCGGTCGCCACCGGCCGCTCGGTGCGGACGGTCGTCAACCTGCCGAACACCGGCCAGGTGGATCAGCTGCCCCGCGACGCAGTAGTCGAGACGCTGGCCGAGATCGGCTCGGCCGGCGCGCAGCCGCTGGCGGTCGGACCGGTGCCGCCCGGTGTGCTCGGCACGCTGCAGCCGCACGTCACCAACCAGGAGCTGATCGCCGTGGCCGCGCTCGAAGGCGACCGCCGCCTGGCGCTGCAGGCGCTGGTGAACGACCCGCTCGTGGCCAACCTGGCAACCGCCCGGGCGCTGCTCGACGACCTGCTAGCGGCCCACGCCAGCCACCTGCCCCAGTTCGCCAAGCGCGTGGCCGTCGCCGCCTGACGGAGCTTCAGCCAGAGGCGCGGGCCGACGCGCCGCACGCTGGCTGCACCCTGGCTACCTGACGATCGACCGCTAACTGTCCCATCAGCCACGTTCATTGGGATCGGAAAGGAAAGGAGCGACCGAGGTTGAGCGGATACTCGGCAGCGCTCAGTCCGAGATTAGGTACACATCAGAAGACGCACATAGGGGAGCTGGGAGGGACAATAGCATGACGCAACAGGATGAGCAGACGGACCACGTCGCGGATGGGGCTCCATCCTCAGTGATGCAACGGGCCAACGGGACCCAACCGGAGATTGAGCAACGGCCGACGCCTCCCACGCCACCTGAGACGGAGAAAACGATTCAGCCTGGTGGGGCAATTGCTGCGGCTGCTCCGAAGGTACAGCAACCGGCCGCCTCCGATTCTGATGCCGGCAAAGTGGTCATGGAGCTACCGGTTGACAGCCACACACCCACGGCCGCGGTCATCGTGACCGGCGGCTCGTCCAGCTCAGGGCTCCCGACGGACATCGAGCAGCGCGTGAACAACGTGCGCACGAAGCTCGCGGCGGCCTCGCTCGATCAACCCGGCCAGGTGGAGCTGGCTCGTCTGGTCCACGTGCTCGACGACATCCTTGCCCAGAGGATGTATCGGCTGGTGGGCGACGTCGAGCTGGCAGCGGCCCTCCTGACAGCGAAACAGGTCGGCGGCGCGGCTGCGATCCGAAAAAACCTGGAATCGGGGCTCGGCCGCCTGACGCCAATTGGTATCCTGCGCCGGAACTCCGCACCAACAAACGTCGTGCTGGGTATGATCACGCTCCTCATTGGAGCGGCAGCTTTGCTGACGTTTCTCGTCCTCCCGAACGTGAAGCCGGGCACGACTATCGCGGACATGGACCCGACTCTCCTCATCCTGGTTACGGTGGCCGGCGCCCTTGGCAGCATCGTCAGCATGATGTATCGGATCGATCAGTTTAGGGACGGCTCCTCCTCGACCTCTATCCTGTTTTTCTTCACCGGTCTGTTCAAGCCGATCATCGGTATTGGATCAGCGCTCTTCGTATACGCGATCCTCGCCGCGAAGCTCCTGGCTTTTGTGCAGCCTGATGCTAGAACCCAGTCGTACTTCTACGCGGCGCTCGCATTCGTCGCCGGCTTTGCCGAGCACCTCGCACCCGACCTCATCGACAAGGCAAGCCACGCACTTGAAGCGAGCACGATGGGCGGCAGTCCTCAAGGGTCGGACAGAGCAACCGCGGTCGTCGCCAAGTAGGCCGTCAGGGTCAGGCGTCTGGAACACTGGGCACGGCTTCTTCTGACGGGTCGCCAGTCCACGTTCGACACCGATCGGGATACACTGGCTGCGAAAGGGGGACGCGAGATGGACTCGCCCGTGTGGTCGCGTCGTCGGTTCTTGAGCGTCAGCAGTGTGATCCTCGCGGCTGGACTGCAGGCCTGCGGTAGCGGTAGCGGTGGCGGGGCGAGCGCGCCCGGCCAGACCGCGGGGTCGAACCAGGCGCCCGCGCCGACCGCCACCAGCGCGGTCGCCGCGAGCGGCGCCCAGGGCAACGGCGCCGGGCGCGCCATCCAGCTCAAATACTGGAGCCAGCTCCAACCGGAGATGCAGCGCTGGAAGGACAACCAGGCCGTCATCGACGCCTTCATGGATGCCAACCCGAGTATCAACGTCACCACCGAGCACCCGGCGTTCGCCGACTTCGACACCAAGCTGGTCACCGCCGCGCGCGCCGGCACGCCGCCCGACATGTCGGAGGTAGCCGATTCCTTTCCCCAGCTGGCCAAGGGCGGCTACCTCGTCCAGCTCGACCCGATCGTCCAGGACATCAAGCTCGACCTCAAGGATTACTACGAGGGCAAGCTCCAGACCTGCTACGTCGACAACAAGCTGTGGGCGCTGCCGATCACGGCGGATTGTCGCGGCCTGTGGTGGAACATGAAGATCTTCAAGGACGCCGGCGTCGAGCAGCCGCCGCAGACCTGGGACGACCTTGTCGACGTCGCCACAAAGGTCACCAAGAACGGCGTCTACGGGTGGGGCGTCCAGGGCGGCAACCAGGGCTTCATGATCTGCGAGCAGTTCTCGGCTTTCTTCATCCAGAACGACGGCAAGATCATCAGCGACGATCAGACGAAGGCCCTCACCGACCAGCCCGAGTGGATCACGGGCGCGACCTACTGGCAGGAGCTGACCACGAAGCACAAGGTCACCCAGCCAAGCGCCTCGACGGACGACCAGAACGCCATGTACGCGCTGTTCGCGCAGGGCAAGATCGCGATGTTCCCGGGCGGCCCCTGGGCGCGGACCGAGATCCAGCGGAACAACCCGCAACTCACCTTCGGGCAGGACTTCGCCGTGTCGGTCGTGCCGTACCCAAAGGGCAAGCACGCCGGCACGTGCCAGGGCGGCTGGCTGCAATCCATCTGGACCGCGAGCAAGTCTCAGGACGCGGCGACGAAGCTCCTCGCCCACTACCACACGCCCGAGAATATCGCCCGGCAGGCCGCCAGCTCGATGCCGACGCGGCGGGCGGCCACTAACTTCAAGCCGTTCAACGATCCCTGGTACAAGCCCTACTGGGATACCATGCCGTTTGCCAAGGCGCCGGTGCCCACCATGGCCGCCGGGACCGAAATCTCGACGTCGCTGTACAAGCTCCTCCAGTCGATGCTCCTTGGCCAGCAGACGGCTGAGCAGGCCGGCAAGGCATTCGCCAAAGACGTCAACGAGCGGATCCTGCCGCGGTACGTGGCGGCGGATTCCCCCTCCGGAAGCGGATGCGGCTGTCCAGCGGTGTGAGCACCTTCCCGTTACTGTCCGCCGCCCCGCGCGGCCGACGGCTCACCTACCGCAACATCTATCCGTACCTGTTGGTCGCGCCGGCGCTGTCCGTCTTTGCGCTCGTGCTCGTCTACCCCTTCGTCGACGGCGTCCGCATCTCTTTCTTCCAGGACACGCTGATGTCTCAGGCGCGTCCCTTCGTCGGATTTGCTAACTACCGCGCGATCTTCCAGATCCCGCAATTCGGGACGGTGCTCGGTATCTCCCTCACCTGGGCGCTCGGCTCGGTCGTAGGCGAGGCTCTGCTGGGCATCGCGATCGCGTTGCTCCTCAACCGCTCATTCCGGTTCCGCGGCGTCTTCCGCGCCCTGCTGCTGGTCCCCTGGGTGATGCCGGCGGTCGTGACGGGCGTCATCTGGCGCTGGCTGTACCACTCCGAGTTCGGCGTGGTGAATGTTCTACTCGGACCGCTCGGCCTCTTCCCCGAGAACGAGAACTGGCTCGGCGATCCGAGCACCGCCCTGTGGGCGGTCATGGTCGCGAACGTCTGGCGCGGTTTCCCGTTCTGGATGACCATGATCCTCGCCGGCTTGCAGGCCATCGATCCGGGGCTTTACGAGGCGGCGCGTATCGACGGGGCGGGTAACTGGCAGCTGCTCAGACACATCACACTGCCCCATTTGCGCATAGTCCTGACGATCACCTCGATCCTTTCCTTCGTCGGGAACTTCAACAATTTCACCCTGGTCTATGCCCTCACCGAGGGCGGACCGATCGACGCGACCAAAATACTGCCGATCTTCATCTGGGAGACTGCCTTCAAGTTCACGCGCTTCGGCGAAGCCGCCGCGATGGGGACGTTCTTCGCAGCGTTGATGGCGATCGCCATCCTTATCTATGCGCGGGCCTTGCGGCTCCGGAGTCGGGAGACGTGAGCGCCGTCGCGCAGCGGCGCGTTGGCGATTGGCTGCTCAACGGAACCCTGGTCGCATTCACGGCCATCGTCCTGTTCCCGTTCTATTGGCTGCTGGCATCGTCAGTGAAGACGCAGGACCAGCTGCTGCGCGCCCCGCCTCTGTGGGTGCCGACCGCGCCCACCCTTGACAACTTCGAGCGGCTCATGCGCGGCTCGTTCCCGGCCTGGTTCCAGAACAGCGTGGTCGTCGCGTCGGCGACCACGCTGGTGGCATTGACGTTCGCCACTCTGGCCGCCTACAGCTTCTCGCGGTTCCCGTTCCCGGGCAGCCACGTGCTGTCGACAATGTTCCTGTTCGTACAGCTTTTCCCGGTCGCGGTGCTCGTGATTCCGCTGTTCATCCTGTGGACCAACCTCAAGCTGACCGACACCTACTGGTCGCTGATCATCACGTACCTGGTGTTCGGGCTACCGGTAGCGACGTGGCTGCTGATCGGATTCTTCAACGCCGTCCCGGTGGAGCTCGAAGAGGCGGCGATGATCGACGGCTCGTCGCGCCTCGGAGCGTTGTGGCGCGTCACGCTGCCGCTGGCGGTACCGGGCCTGGCCGCCACGGCGATTTATATCTTCCTGCTTGCCTGGAACGAGTTCTTCTTCGCGCTGACATTCATAAACTCGACGGAGATGCGCACCATCCCGGTCGGGCTGAGCTCGTTTTTCGGGGAGCACTCGGTGGACTGGGGCCTGGTGATGGCCGGGTCGGTCGTGGCGTCGCTGCCAGTCGTCGTCCTGTTTGGCCTGCTGTCGCGCTACTTCGTCCAGGGGCTCACCGCCGGCGCCGTCAAGGGCTGAGACTGCGTCTCTGACGTTGTCCCTGATCCCGGATCAATGAGCAATGAGCGGGCGGCGGCGCCACGCACGCACGCCACGAGGACATCTCCGGGTCGTCATTCTGGGACCCCCGAGTCGCCGCTCGGGCCGGCTCCAGCAGCTGCGCCATCGGCAGCCGCCCGTACCGCTCGACCGCGTGGGCCCAGCCCTTGAGTGCGCCCGGCGTGGCGACGGCTCGGTAGCCAACGTCGTTGGCGCCGTCGACCGTCTCGTAGTCCAGGCTACCGACGATGGGGGCGTACATGTCCGGCGTCGCGGCGGCCGGCACCGTGGCGTAGTTGTCGATGAAGACGATCTCGCCACTGTGGCCGTCGCGGATCAGGAAGAACCCAGCGCCAAACGGCGACACCATCATTGGCTCGACGACCGACAGCGCGAAGAGCGTGGCCACCGCGGCGTCGACGGCGTTGCCGCCACGGGTCAGCGCCTCAATCCCGGCCGCCGACGCCAGCGGATGGTTGGCAGCGACGACCCCCTGCGAGGCGACCACCTCGCGCTTGACGGTCGGCCACGGGGTTCGCTGACGCGTCAACCCTTCACCGCCCCCGCGGACAGGCCGGCAACGATGTAGCGCTGCGCGGCGAAGTACAGGATCAGCAGCGGCGCGCTCATGAGGACGCCGCCCGCCATGATCATGCCCCAGAGGTACACGTCGCCAAAGATCAGCTTGGTGAGCCCGGGCGCTAGCGTGAACCTGTCCTGGTCGCTCAGCAGCGTGAACGCATACAGGTACTCGTTCCACGCCAGCGTGAACGAGTAGATGCACGCGACGGCTACTCCTGGCGTCGCCAACGGCAGCACGACTCTGGTCATGCTCTGCCAGCGCGTTGCGCCGTCCACCTGAGCGGCGTCCTCCAGCTCGCGCGGGATGCTCAGGAAGTACGCCTTCAGCAGCCAGATGCTGAACGGGATGGAGAACGTGAGGTACACGGCGACCAGCGCGGGCAGCTCGTTCAAGAGGTGCAGGCTGTTCAGGACGATGAAGATGGGAATGAACAGGAGCGTCGAGGGGAAGAGGTAGACGAAGAACGCCGCGCTCGACAGCCAGCCCCGCCCAGGGTAGCGCAAGCGCGACAGGCTGTAGGCGGCCAGCGTCGCGATGGACACCGACAGCACCGTGCTCGACACCGAGACGACAGCTGTGTTCACCATCCACGTCAGGTACGGATACTTGTCGAAGAGATCGGTGAAAGCCTTGAGTGACAGGTCCGTCGAGAACAGCGTCGGCGTGCGGCTGAAGCTCAGCGTCGGTGGGTGGAGCGCCGTGATCGTCATGAAGTAGACGGGGAACAGCGCGTTGATCAGGACGAAGGCGAGCAGCGCCACGCCGAAACCCCTGACAAGCAGCCGCTGCGCCCGGTGGAGGAGAACACTCCGGTCGACGGCGGCGCGCGTGCCGGTCCTCGCGGCCATCGGCCTGGTCGTCATGCGAGCTCCTCCCGGCGGCTGATGAAGCGGTTGAGCAGGACGATCAGCAAGACGAGGATCGGCAGCATGAGCACCGAGACGGCGACGCCCTTGCCGAGCTCCAGGCCGGGGATGGCGATCCTGTAGGTGAGTGTGGCGAGGACGTTGGTCGCGTTGCCTGGGCCGCCCTGCGTGAGGATCCAGATGATGCTGAAGTCGTTGAAGGTCAGGATCGCGGAGAAGAGGGTGGTCACCGCCACCACTGGCAGAATGCCGGGCCGGGTCACCTGCCAGAACCGCTGCCACATGCCGGCGCCATCCATCTTGGCGGCGTCGTACAGCTCCTGCGGCACTGTCTGAAGCCCGGCCAGGATCGTGATGACGAAGAACGGGAAGCCGCGCCACACGTTGACAGCGATCACCGCCGGCATGGCCACGTCCGGGTCGGACAGCCACAGAATGGGGTGGTCGACGAGGCCCGTCTGGTTGGCGAGGTAGCTCAACACGCCGGACACGTCGTTGTACATCCACTTCCAGACGAGTATGGACACCAGCGTCGGCATGGCGTACGGCAGCATGACGATGGAGCGCCAAAGCCCTCTGAAGGGCAGGGTCTCGTTGAGAATGAGCGCGACGAGCGTTCCGAGGATGAGCTTCGAGCCGATGGAGCCGCCGGTGAAGACGAAAGTGTTCTTCACTGCCTGCCAGAACGTGGCGTCGTTCAGCAGCGCAGCGTAGTTCTGGAGACCAATCCAGGGCGCGTCCTCGGCGCCGAGCAGCTTCTTGTGAAAGCTGAGCCAGAGCGCGCGGACGAACGGCAGGCCAACCAGGACGACGATCAGAACGGTGGCGGGCAAGAGCAGCGCGTAGCCGAAGCGTGCCTCACCCGGTATGAAGACGCGGCGCGACCGCCGCGCCGCGGCAACGATGTCCATCGCGGCCCCTACAGGTGTGGCCATAGTCGCTCCTCAGCAGACCCGGAAAGCGGCGGATGCCGCCTAAGCAGGTGGTCTCAAGTCTTGCTCCATTCTGATCATCTGAGCTCCACCTGCTTGTTCAGGCATTGCCTTTGCTCGCGCTAGGCGCTTAGCGGCGGTCACCTGACAGCTACTTCTTGAATTTTGCCTTGGCCTGGTCCGCCGCGTCGGCGAGGATCTTGACGCCCTCCTCCACCGACTTGCCCTGGACGACGATGGCCTGCAGCATGTCCCGCGGCGCGGAGATGCCGAGATCGTCCAGGATCGGCGTGAGGCCAGTATCCGCGCTCGCGGGAAGGGTCCACGGCACGATGTTCTCGGCAACCTCTTTGTTCCATTGGTCCTGGGTGAAGAACGGCAGCGCCAGGTACTGCTTCAGGATGGGGAACCAGTACGATCCTGCCTTCTCCAGCTGGGTTGGGTACCGGTCGGGCGACATGATCTTGCGGGCGATCTGCTTGCACTCGTCGATCGCCTGGCCCTTCGGATTGATCACCAGGGCCGCGCTGCCCGCGGTCTGGACGAAGGAGCCAGGTTTCACCTGTGAGGGAAACGCCTGCAGGAACGTCTTGGACAGCAGGTCCGGGTTGTCCTTGCGCATGGCCAGGACGATGCTGCCTGGATTGGAGACGCCGGCCACCTGGCCTGACAGCCACGCCTCGTTGTTGCCGGAGGCCTGCTGCTGCACGACGCCGGGCGGCATCATCTTGTTCTTGAACAGGTCGGTGTACGCCTTGATCCCGGCGATGTTCTGTGGCGTATTGATGGTCAGGTTGCCCTCCTTGTCGAAGAGCCGCCCGCCGAAGGCCCACATGAACTGGAGCGAGTTGCCCGCCCAGTCCGCCTCCGTCATCTGGCCGTCGTAGGCGTAGAAGCCCTTGTCCGGCTTGTTCACCTTCTGGAAGGCGTCCATCATGTCCTCCCACTTGGTGAACGGTAGCTTTGCACCCACCTCGTCGAACTTGTCCTTGCGCAGGTGGAGGAACCAAGGCTCGTTGTTCATCGGGATGGCGATGCGCTTGCCGGCCGCGGTCTTGGAGCTGCCGTCCGCCAGGTCGATCCAGCCGCCGCCAGTCTTGCCGATCTCCTCATACAGTGCCTGCACGTCGAGGGCGTAGCCGTTCTGGTCCCACAGCGCCGGAGCGTACGTGTAGGTGATGTCCGGCACGGCGCCCGACTCCATGGCGACGACTTCCTTCTGGGGGTGCTCGTCGTTGGTGAAGAGCTGGACCTTGACGTCGAAACCGCCCTCCTGGGCCGCCAGCTTCACTGATTCCGTGAGATAGTCGTTGGACTCGGGCAGGAACTGCTGGCGACCCCAGAAGAGCACCTGCTTTCTCTGGCCGCCGGTGGTGGCGGGCGCGGCTGTCGGAGCGGCGCCGCTGGTCGACGCGGCAGCGGCCCCGGCGGGCTGGGTAGCGCCGGCCGCGCCCGTGCCACTGGGCTGCCCGGGGCTGGAGCACGCGTCCAGCAGGGACAGCCCGGCCAGGCCGACGACGCCGGAGGCGGCCGCCTTCAAGAATTGGCGACGCGACGTGGACCCAGACATACATCCTCCTCCCTTCGTGGACCGCCCGGCGGTTTGCTCGCACCGCCACCATACGGTCGCGGACCAGACAGGTCAAGCGCCCATCAAGCGAAGGGTCTAGACCGGGACGGACTCTACCGCGGCGACGATCTGGCGGGCGAAGGCGGCTGCCGAGAAGCTCTCGTAGGCGGCGGAGGCCAGGTAGGCTTTGCCCGCTTCCAGGTACTGCTCGGCGGTGGACCTCGGCATGGCGCGCAGGAAGGCGTCGAGGATCGCGTAGCTGGCGAAGCGGCGGGCGTCGACGAAGGCCTCCGGGGGAACGTAACGGTCGACGTCCGGCGCGCCGTCGTAGACAGGGATGCAGCCAGCCCGCAAGGCGTCGAACAGCTTCTCCGAGACGTAGCCGGGGAAGCGGGCGTTCTCGAACGTCAGGGCGAAGCGGTAGCCGGCCAGCGTCGCCAGCTTGTCGCGGGCCGGGCCACGGTAGGCGGCGAGCGCGGCCGCGTGTTGGGCCGGGCCGACGGCAGGGTGGCGACGCTCCCAGCCCTCGCCGTACAGATCGAAGTCCGGGCGGCGGGCGAAGAACAGGATGGCCCGCAGCCGCTCGCCGTACAGCTCCGCCCGAATGGGGGGGTAGCGGTAGCCGGCCAGCAGCCGCTTGAACGAGAGCTCGCGCGGCCGGTCGAACAGCCGCGCCAGGGCGCGGACGATGGCCTTGTTGCTGTTCACCATCACGAGATAGCCGGGGCGATCCAGCCATGGCCGCGGCGCGCCCGGCCCGGCCACCGGAGCCAGCGGGTAGCGCAGCTCGTGGAAGAGGCAGCCGGGCGCGAGGCGGGCGCGGGCGCCGGCGAAGACGAGGGCGTGCGGGAAGCGGCGACTGGTCGTGGGCAGGGTCGCGTAGAAGGACCAGGCGATCACTGGCGGCTCGAGCGTGGTCAGCAGCGCCGGCCGCGCCCCCTGGGCCAGCAGCGCCTGGGCCGCCGGCGACCAGTCGTAGGCGATCACGCGCACGGAGCGCAGATCCCCACCCCCGTCCTGGCGCGCCACCTGGTCCGCCGTCAGCAAGGTCAGCCCGCGCTCATGGGCGCGCTGCCGCACCGCCACCCAGGGCAGGGCCACCGGCTGCAGCGACTCGCGCAGCGCGGCGATGGCGACCGGGTCTAAGATGCGGCCGTCCTGGAACTCGTCGTTGCGGATGGCGAGCGCGACCAGGCGCGCGGCCGACGTCACGTCCCGAGGAGGATGCGGTGGAGCGGGCCAGGCGGCCAGGCGGGGGCCGGCGCCTCCGGCTTCAGTGGCAACGCCTCTCCGCCGACCACGAGCGGGCCGGGCAGGCGGACGAGACGGCCGTTCTCCTGGCGCAGCACGATGACGTTGCCCGCGGCTAGCGGCTCCTGGTGCTCGTCCCAGGTGGCCCCCGGCACGAGCCAGCGCCAGCCCGCGCCGGCGCGCTCCACGCGCCCGGTCCAGCCGGGCGCCAGGGTGAACAGCCGTGGCGGCTGCTGCCAGGTGGCAGGGAAGCGGTAGAGCAGGGGCAAGACGAGCGGATCGGCCCACGAGCTGGCGCCGATGAAAGGGGTTGTGGGAGGGTTGTCCGTCTCGAACACGAGCACAGTGCCATCCTGGAGGTCCGAGCAGCAGGCGGCGACCTGCGACCAGAGCTCCTGCTGCATGTCCCAGGCGCCGACGAAGTCGCGCTGGATAGTCATCTGGTAGCCCACGAGCAGGGCGAGGTACAGAGCCAGCAGGGCGCTTGGGACGTGAGCCCTCCACCCCCGGCCAAGCGACAGCATGGCCGAGGCGAGAGCGGCGAAGATGGTGGCGCCGCCCACTGCCGCGGCCAAGTGCACGCTGGTGCTCCGGCCGGCGACCGCCGTGGGCGGGTAGTGCGTGAACGCCAGCGCGTAGGCCAGGACCAGCAGCACCACCCCACTGCCCAGGAGCTGCAGCCTTGCCGAGGCGACCTGGCGCGGCGGCTCGCCAACTGGCAGGGGCCGTGGCGAAGCGAGCCGGCGCAGAACGAGAAACAGGCTCGTGGCCGAGAGCAGGGCCAGCGCGGTGATCTCAGGGCCCCACGTCGGGACCGCCTTGAGCGGGCCGTAGAAGAAGAGCAGCAGCGCCCGGGTCGGGCCCAGCACCATCGACCCGACGATCCTGGGCACGAGCTCCGCCACGCCGGCCGTGGCGCCGACCGCACGGCTCTCGCCGACCAGCACCCGGACCAGCACCCCCAGCGCCAGGATGCCGACCAGCGTCGCCGCGTGCCTGGCAAGCTGCCGCGGAGTGGCCCGCGACCAGGGCGCGGCCAGCAGCGGGATGCCGAAGAACACCACGAACGGCGACTCGTACGACAGCAGCGAGCCGACGATGAGCACGTACGGCGCCAGGCGGCGGCCATCCAGGTAGGCGATGCTCGCCAGCAGCAGGAAGGTGAGCGACGGCTGGAGCTGGAACGCGTGCGTGAGCAGCATCTTGGTGGTGTCGGCCGGGAACAGCAGGAAGCCCACCGCCCCCAGCAGCGCCACGCTGTACGGCTGGCGGCGCCGCAGCAGGACGAAGAACAGCGTTGCGTTGAGCGCCACGACCAGGAAGCCGAGCGCGTAGATGCCCGGCAGGCCGCCGAGCTTGTCGCCGACGAACGACAGCAGGTCGGGCAGGAAGAAGCCGATCGGCCGGCCCTGCGTCCAGCGCTGGAAGACGCGGAGCCGTTCGCCCAGGTACGCCGGGCTCTGCCCCATCGCCTGGGCGATGAAGAAGTAGTCGTCCTCGTACAGCCCGAACTGCAGGACGTGGCGGAACTCGGCGACCGCCGCCACCAGCGCCAGCAGGACGCCGGTCCGGCGAGTCTCCGCCGACACCCGGCGCGTCCCTGGGGCGGCGCTGGCTTCGTCCGCCGGCGCCGCGGCGGGTCGGCTGGTGGTGGCGCTCACCGCCTGGCGGGGCGGGCGACCACGCAGACGTTCCACGTCGACTCGTCAGGCTCGCGGTCGAGCCGCGGGAAGGCGCCCAGGCGCACCAGCTCGAGGCCGGTCTGCTCCAGCAGCAGCTCGATCTCGAGCGGGAAGAAGAAACGCATCGTGTGGCGCTCGCGGGTCTCCGCCACGATGCGCTGCTGCTCCATCCGCCACACGTGGTACTCGACCTGGCAGGCGTGGTAGCGCGCGTCCAACGACCCGGAGGCGACGCGCAGCACCTGCCCGTCCGGCACCTGGAGCAGCTTCACCCGCTGGCTTGGGCGCTCGACCAGAACAGCCGGGCCGTACCAGACGTCGAACACCAGGAGCCCCCCATCCTGGAGGTGGCGCCGCGCCGTCGCCAGGGCGGCGAGCACGTCCCGGTTGCCGAGCTGATAGCCGAGCACCGCGAACATCATCAGGACGCTGTCGAAGCGGCGCCCCAGGTCCAGCTCGCGCAGGTCGCCGGCCTGGAACGCGACGCCAGCCACAGGCGCCGCGCGCTGGCGCGCCTGGGCCAGCATGGCCTCTGACCGGTCGACGCCGACGACCTCGTACCCTCGCTGGGCGAGCGGGACGGCGTGGCCCCCTGTGCCGCAGCCAAGGTCCAGGATCGTGCGCACCAGCCGCTCGCCGTAGGTGGCGAAGACGTCCTCCACCACGTCGCACTCGTGGCCGTAGTCCTTGTCCTGGTAGAGCGCGTCGTAGATGCCGGCGTAGGTGGACCCGAACGTGTCGGTCATGCCAGCACCTGCCGGACCGCGGCGCAGACCTGCTCCAGCTGCTCCTCGGTGAGCGCCAGGCCCGAGGGCAGGTACAGACCCTGCCGCCCCAGACGCTCGGCCACCGGGTAGCGCTCGCCGTCGAACAGGCCGCGATTCCGCAGCACGGGCTGCTCGTGCATGCCGAGGAAGAACGGCCGCGTGTCGACACCCAGCTCCTGGAGCCGCGCGGCGCACTGGCGGGCGTCCATGCCGACCGCGTCGTCGAGGACGAGGCCGTACATCCAGTAGACGCTCCGGGCCCAGGGCTCCTCCACCGGCAGCTGGAGGCCGGCGATACCCGCGAGACGGCTGGTGTACGCGCCGCCGAGCCAGCGCTTGCGAGCCACTATCTGGTCCATGCGTTCGATCTGCGCCACGCCGAGCGCGGCCTGCATGTTGGTGAGGCGGTAGTTGTAGCCGAGTTCCTCGTGGTAGAAGCGCCGCTCCGGCACGAAGCCCAGGTTGCGCAGCCGCCTGGCGCGCTCGGCGAGGTCGCGGTCGTCGGTCAGCAGCATGCCGCCTTCGCCGGTGGTGACGAGCTTGTTGGCGTAGAAGCTGAAGCAGCTCACCGTGCCAAGCCCACCGCAGCGGCGCCACTCCGGCTCGCCGCCGCGCCAGCCACGCCGGTACTCGGCCCCGTGCGCTTCGGCGGCATCCTCGATCACGGCCAGGCCGTGCCGCGCGGCCAGGTCGACGATCGGGTCCATGTCGGCGGGGTGGCCGTAGATGTGGACCGGCATGATCGCCCGTGTCCGCCGAGTGATGCGCGCGGCCACCTGGTCCACGTCCAGCGTCCAGGTGCGCGGATCGCTGTCCACCAGGACTGGCACAGCCCCGGCCAGGATCACGGGCAGGGCGCAGGAGATGATCGTGAACGTCGGCATGATGACCTCGTCGCCCGGCTGCAGGTTGAGCAGCGCGACCGCGACCTGGAGAGCCACCGTGCCGTTGGCCAGGGCGACGCCGTACCGCTGCCCGCAGTAGGCGGCCCAGCCGTCTTCGAACTGCTGGATGAAGCGCCCGGCCGAGGACACCCAGCCGCTGCGGACGCACTCGGCGACGTAGTCGACCTCCCGCTGCCCGAGGCTCGGCTCGTTCACGGGGATCATCAGAAGCGCTCTTTCTCGGCCACGCCCGGGTACGGCCCCTGCTTGACCTCGAGCAGCACGGTGTCCTCGAGCACGCGGAAGCCGTGCCCGCCGGCGACTGCGACCAGCACGTCGCCCCGGCGCAGCTCGCGCGTGTCCACCAGCTGGCGGTCGTCCGTGTAGACGTCGACCGCGCACCGGCCTTCTTGCACGAGCAGCACCTCCATGCTGCCGACGATGTGCCGCTCCACCGGCAGGTGCACGTGGCGGGCGATCTCCTGGCCTGCCTGGTAGACGACCTGGCCAACCTGGAGCGTCAGCTCGGGCGGCGTGACGAACGTCGTGCGCTCCGGCCGGCGCTGCGCTCGAAGGACCAGCGCCATGAGCTGGCCGTCGTGGGTGATCCGCTCGATCTCCATCTCCCTCCCCATCAGGGTCCCGCCTCCTGGTGCCGCAGCGCGTCGATCCGGTCGAGGACCCGGGCAAAACTTTGCGCGAAGTCGAGGCGCTCGTCGAAGAAGCGGCACGCTTCACGGCTGTACCCCTCACGGCCCAGCTCGACCGCCGCGAGCGCCGCCGCGATGCCGCCGGCGCCGGCCACCGCCACGCCGCAGCGCTCGCGTTCGACCAGGTCGCCCAGGGACGACGCCGTGTTCACGATCACGGGCACGCCGGCGCGCAGGGCGTAGGCCACCTTGCCTGAGGACAGCCCAATGGCTCGCACATTCTGCCCGGTCAGCGCCGACTCGTCGGTCGGCAGGTAGAACGCCAGCGCCGCGTCCGCGCCGTCGACCAAATCGTCATACTCCTGCCGCGGCACGGGCTTCAGCGAGAAGAACACCCGTCCCGGCGTGGCCCGCGCCTGCAGCTCGCGCACGTAGGCCGAGCTCTCGGCGTCCGCGTCGTACCGCGTGTGCACCACGAGCACCCACGGCGCCGGCCAGGTCGGCACCGAGTCCACGATCCCCTGGATGCCCGTCCAGCCGCCCAGGCTGCCCGCGTGCAGGGCGACGCGCTGGTCGGCCCGCAGCCCCAGCCGCGCGTGCCAGTACCCGGTGCGCCGACGGCGGGCCGGCCCGAGAGGCGCGTTGGGCACCAGGACCAGGCGCTCGCGGGCGACCCCGTTGTCAGCGGCCAGCAGCGCCGCCCGCTCAGCGTCCTGGACGACCACGAAACAGGCGCGGCGGCTCAGCTCCCGCTCCCGCGCCTTCGTCCGCCGCTCGGCCTCGGTCCTGATCTCAGCCGAGGGCAGCAGCTCGAGCGAGTAGTAGGCGACCGGCGCCGTGCCCGCGGCCAGGTCGTCCGCCAGGAACAGGCCGTCGGGGTCAACGCCGATGTAGCACAGCGTCGAGCCACGGTCCGTCATCGCCACCAGCCGCCGCGCGCGGGCCGCGGCGCGGCCGGCGGCGGCGCGACCCACCACGCGTCGGACGGCCTGATAGCCGTGGACCAGCGGGGTGCGCACCGCCCGACCGAGCCTGCCAGAGCGGCGCAGCGCCTGGCGCAGCGCGCCAGGCGGCGGCGCAACCACCGTCTCGGCGCCAAGCGAGTGCAGGCGAATCTCGGGACTCGTGAACCGGGGCGGCGCGGCGTCGCCGGCGCTGCGCACGAACAGGTCCACGCCAAAGCCGTGCCGGTCGAGCAGCTCGGCGGCGTTGAACAGGCTCGGAACGGTGTCGAGCGTGGCGCGCGGGTACACGACGGCCACGCGGGGACGCTCAGCGGCGCCCAACAAGCCTCACGCGCGTCACCCGGCGCCCGCCGGCGCCAGCGCCGGGTCGGCGCGTCCGGCCGTGGCGGCCGTGGCGGCCGTGGCTAAGGTGCGCTGGCAGGCCGTCAGGCCCGTGCCGAGCTCGATGGCCACCCCGCAGTCGTTCAGCGCCAGCTCAGTACCGCCGACGACCGCCAGCACTTCGAGCTCGTTGAGCGCGCCCAGGTGGCCGATACGGAAGGCCCGCCCGTTCAGCTGGCCCAGACCCGTGCCGAGCGACAGGTTGTACCGCTCGCGGGCGTGCTGGAGCAGGAGGTTCGCGTCCGCGTCGTGGGGCACCCGGACCGCCGTGATCGTGTCGGAGTAGAAGGCGGGCTGCTCGCACACGAGCGGCAGCCCCCAGGCCCGCACGGCGGCGCGCACCCCATCGGCGAGCCGACGGTGCCTGGCGAAGACGGCGTCCAACCCCTCTTCGTCGACCAGCATCGTGAGCGCCTCACGGAGGCCGAACAGCATCAGCGTGGCGGGAGTGTAGGGGAAGAGGCCGATCCTGTTGTCCCGGAGGATGGGCGCCCAGTCCCAGAAGTGGCGGGGCGAGCCGCCCGTCTCGGCGATACGCAGCGCCCGCTGGCCGACGCACAGGATGCCGAGCCCGGGCGGCAGCATGAGCCCCTTCTGGCTCCCGCACAGCGCGACGTCGACGCGCCACTCGTCGAAGCGGAAGTCGATGCTGGCCAACGAGCTCACGGTGTCCACGATGAGCAATGCGTCGTGCCCGGCGGCGTCCAGCGCGGCGCGCACGGCGGCGACGTCGGAGGTGACGCCGGTGGACGTCTCGTTGTGGACCACCAGGACGGCGCGGTACGGGTCGGTCGGGCTGTCCGCCGCGAGGCGGGCCTCCAGCTCGTCGGTCGGCAGCTCCCGGCCCCAGCGCAGCGGCACCTCGTCGACGACGAAGCCGAACTTGCGGGCGACGTTGGCGAGGCCGGTACAGAAGGCCCCGTAGCTGAACACGAGGACGCGGTCGCCCGGGCTGAGAACGTTCACCAGCGCGGCTTCGGTGGCGCCGGTTCCCGAGGCGGGGTACAGGAGGGGCGCGCCCTCGGTCGTCTTGAAGACCGCCCGCAGCCCCTGGCGCACGGCCTGGGTGACCTCGGCGAACTCGGCGCCGCGGTGGTCGACGACCTGGCGATCCATGGCTCGCAGGACACGGTCGGGGACGTTCGTCGGGCCCGGGATCTGGAGGAAGTGGCGTCCGGTCATGTGCTCCCCTTACGCATGTGCAGCGGCAGTCGGTCGGTGCTCAGTGGTGTACCACACGCCGCGGCTCCGGGCCGAAGCCTGAACTAAGATCCAAATTTAGGTGCCGCAGCACTGCCCACGCCTGGCGCTCCGCCGCGGACAGATCGTACCGCTCGCGCACCAGCGCGTACGCGGGCTCCACCAGACCGGCACACAGCTCCGGCCGCGTCGCCAGCGCCACGACGGCGTCCGCGAAGGTCTCCGCCGTATCCGCCAGCAGCAGGTGCCGCCCGTCGACCACATCCAGGCCCTCCGCGCCCAGGGTCGTCGAGACCACCGGCGTCCGGCAGGCGAACGCCTCGAGAATCTTGAACCGCGTCCCCGACTCCCAGCGCAGCGGCACGACAGTCGCCAGGCAGCCGCGGAAGTACGGCACGATCGACGCGACCTCGCCGACCACCGCGACTCGCCCGTGGCCGCGCCGGCGGAGCTCCGGCGCGGGGTCGCGGCCCACCAGGTACAGGCGCAGCTCGGGAACGCGGCGCCACACACGCGGCATGATCTCGTCCAGCAGCCACAACGCGGCGTCGACGTTCGCCGTCCCGCGCGACAGGGTGCCGGCGAAACAGATCGCCGGCGCCTGGACCGCAGCCACCGTCCGGTCGTGCTCGTTTGCGTCGACGTACGCGTCGACGTCGATCGTGTTGGCCAGCAGCATGACCCGCTCGGGCGGCGTCCCGATGTCGCGGAAGTAGGCCGCGTCCACCTCCGACACGGCAGTCGTGACGTCGGCGATGCCCGCCCCCCAGCGCTCCTCGGCCTCTTTGGCCGCGCCCTCGGCCGCGAGCGCCGCCCGTCGCTCCGGGTCAGGCGCAAACGGGATCTCGCGCAGCAGGAACCTGGACCAGACACTCTCCGTCTCGAGCACGATCGGCAGCCCAGTGCGCTCCTTCAGGCGCAGCAGCGGGTACGAGATGCCGCCGAAGCCGAGCCAGACCACGTCGATCGCGTCCTCGGCCACCCAGCGCAGGAGCTCGTCGAAGAAGGGTGGCGGCCCACCGGACACCGGCGGCGCTGCTGGCGGCGCCGCCCGGCGCGCCGCCAGCCGGTGGTAGACGGCGCGCGCCAGGGGTCGGGCCGGGCCGACCGCCCGACTGACGGCCCCGCGCCAGCCAGACGGCGCCGCCGGCAACGGGTCGGGCCAGTGGACGCGCTGGCAGAACAGGCGCATGTGCTGGCGCGCCGCCGCCGGATCGGGCAGGTCCGGCGGCTGCCAGACGTACAGGCTCACGTCGGCGCAGCGGGCCAGCCCCCGCACCGTGTTGTACGTGCGCAGCCGCGGCCCGCCCCTGGGCGGGTAGCCGAACAGCGGCGTGACGTACAACACCCGCGGCCGGCGCGGCGTCCCCGCCGGCATCTAGGCGAACGTCTCGCGCCAGGGGCGGAGCGCGCGGAGGCCGTTGAGGGCGTGGCGCACCGATCCCCAGCGCCCAGTCACCAGCCGGGCCTCACGGAACCTGACGCAACACTCCTGGGCCACGGCCTCCACGATAGCGCCGGCAGAGACCGCGGGGACACCCGGGTAGCCGTAGCGCCTCGCCACTGAGCGGGTGGCGACCGCGACCAGCCAGGCCTGGCCCGGGGTGATGCGCCGCCGCCACGTGCCGGCACGATTCACGATGACCCCGCGCTCGATGTCCGCCTTCCATTCTTCGCGCTTGTTCACGTTGCGCGCGGCTTCGGGGCCGAACCCGTCCAGCAGCCGCGGCTCGAACCGCAGGCCGAGAAAGTGGCACAGCGCCCGTACCTCCCGCTCCGGTTCGGCGACCAGCCGCTCGTACACCAGCGTGTAGACGCGCCCGGGATGGCTCGCGGCGTACAGCTCCGCCGCCGCGATCGTCGCGGACCACGTCTGGGCGTAGAAGGTCATCGACCTGGTGCGGGCGAAGGGCGTCGCCAGCCACGACGCGGTCACGTCCAACGGGCCGCGCACCACGTTCACGAACCCGGCATCGGGGAAGATCGCCCCCAGCTGCTCCAGGTGCAGCACGTGGAGCGGCGTCTTTTCGACTACCCTCAGCAGCCGCGCCGCGCGATCCTCGGCCGGCCGGAACTGCTCGATCACGGCCAGGAACAGCTGGAGCGGCGTCAGCGTGCCGACGCGGGCCGCCTGGCCCAACCGTTCGACCAGGCTGTCAGGCAGCGTCATCTCGGCCGAATACGCCAGCCGCCCCAGCGCCTGGCCCAGCTGTCGCGGCGTCAGGCGCGCGTCCACGGGGACGCGGAGGTCGGGCAGCACTTCGGAGAAGAAGTGCGTCTCAGGCAGCGAGAAGGCCGCGGCGCTGGCGCTCAGAATGCACTGGACGAGGGTCGTGCCCGAACGGGGGCACCCAACGACGAAGATCGGTCGCGCCAGCGTGCCGGTCACGCGAGACGCCAATCGGCCTCGACCAGCAGCGAGCCGTTGCCATGGTGCGGCAGGTAGCCCGTGCCGTAGAAGTCGCGGCCCTCCACCGAGAAGCTGGCCGCCTGCTCGACCAGGTCCAGCTGGCGCTCGTTCGCGGAGCAGCCGACTGTCAGATGGTAGACGCCCGGGACCAGCGGCAGCCGCGGCAGGCGGCACACCCAGGTGCCCCTGGCCGGCGCCCGCTCGATCAGCCCCAGCTGGGCGCGCGTCTGCAGCTGGAACAGGGGCGATCCCAGCCTCTCGGAGACGATGATCGAGAAGCTCGGGTTGGGCAGCTCGTCCGGCGCCTCGTAGTCGAGCTGGAATTCGAGCGGCTCGCCAGACGCCACGGTCGTGGTGGGCAGGCCGTCGGCCCCGACGAGGCGGAGCGCATGCAGCGTGGGGCGCAGCCGCGAGTCGTGGCGTGGGATAGCGGCAAGATCGACCCCCGCCACCGCGATGGCCACGTCGTGCCCGCGCAGGTAGGCGCCGATGCACTCCGCTGGGCTGCCGTCCATCAGGATGCGGCCGCCGTCCACAACTAGCGCGCGCCCGCACAGCTTCTCGATGGACGCCATGTTGTGGCTGACGAACAGCACCGTTCGGCCGCCGCGGGCCACGTCGCCGATCTTGCCGATGCACTTCTTCTGGAAGGCGGCGTCGCCAACGGCCAGCACCTCGTCGACCAGCAGGATCTCCGGGTCGAGGTGGGCCGCGACGGCGAAGGCGAGGCGCAGGTACATGCCGCTTGAGTAGCGCTTGACGGGGGTGTCGACGAACTGTTCGATCTCGGCGAAGCTCAGGATCTCGTCGAAGGAGCGGCTCACGGCGGCCCGCTTCATCCCCAGGATGGCGCCGTTGAGGTAGATGTTCTCGCGCCCGGTCAGCTCCGGGTGGAAGCCGGTGCCGACTTCCAGCAGGCTGCCGACGCGGCCGCGCAGCTCCACCCGGCCCTCGGTCGGCTCGGTGATGCGCGCCAGAATCTTGAGCAGGGTGCTCTTGCCAGCGCCGTTGCGGCCGATGAGACCGACGACCTCGCCCGGCGCCACCTCGAGCGAGACGTCCTTGAGCGCCCAGATGGTGGGCGCCGCGTCGGCGGAGGCGCTGGCGCCGGCGCGGCGCAGGCTTCTGGCCGGCAGGCTGGCAACGCGGGCGAGGCTGTCACGGAGGCTGCCGTACTGCTCGCGCCGGCCGATGCGGTAGCGCTTGCCGAGCCCCTCGACGCGGATAGCGGCCATCAGCTTTCAGCTGTCAGCGCGGGCCGGGCTGCTGCCTGCTGATAACTGACAGCTGATGGCTGATCGCTTCGTGAGCTGATGGCTGACAGCTTGATAAATCCCCGCTCCGCGAGCAGGGCCAGGATGCGGCGGGCGTTCTGCTCGGGCGTGTGGCTCACGGTATCCAGGACCACCTCCGCGCGCTCCGGCGCCTCGTACGGGTCGCTGATACCCGTCCAGCGGGCGATCTCGCCGCGCCGCGCCTTCGCGTACAGACCTTTGGCGTCGCGCCGCTCGCACTCGTCCAGCGGCGTGTCCACGAACACCTCGACGAACTGGTCGTCGCCCACCATGGCGCGGACCTCGTCGCGCGTGGCCCGGTACGGGCTGATGGCCGCGCACACGGCGACGCCGCCGTGGCGCACGATCTCCGCGGCGACGAAGCCTATGCGGCGGACGTTCGTGTCGCGGTCCTCCCGGCTGAAGCCGAGTCCCTTCGACAGGTGGGTCCTGACGACGTCGCCGTCGAGCACCGTCACCTGCCGCCCGTGCTCGAGCAGCAGCACTGTCAGCACCTCGGCCGTGGTCGACTTGCCAGCGCCGCTGAGCCCCGTGAGCCAGACGCAGACGCCCTGGCGGTGGCGGGGCGGGTACGTCTCGGCGAGGATCTCGGCTACCTCCGGCCGGGTGAACCAGGCGGGCAGCGGCCGGCCGCGGTCCAGGAACTCGTCGCGCACGCGGGTGCCCGAAAGCGCCACCGTCAGGGCGTTGGGCGGCAGCTTGGAGACCTCCTCGTAGCGCTCCTCGGCCGGCAGGTAGACCAGCTCGGCGAAGGACAGGACCTTCACGCCGATCTCGGGCTCGAACCGGGCGACGAGCTGCTGCGCGTCGTACGGGCCGTAGAACGGCTTCCCGGCGGAGTCGAGGCCCGGGCTGGCATGGTCGCGACCGACGACGAAGTGGCTCGCCCCGTAATTACGCCGGATGATGGCGTGCCACAGCGCCTCGCGCGGGCCCGCCATGCGCATCGCCAGCGGCAGGAGCGCCAGCACCACCCGCCGCGGGTCGTAGTAGTGGCTCGCCAGCGCGCGGTAGGTGCGGACCCGGGTGTAGTGGTCGACGTCACCGGGCTTCGTCATGCCGACCGATGGGTGCAGCAGCAGGGTGCCGTCCACCATGCCCGCCGCCCGCTTGGTCAGCTCCTCGTGGATCCGGTGCAGCGGGTTGCGGCTCTGGAACCCGACGACGTTGGCCCGCCCCGCCCGCCGCAGACGGCCCCGCGTCGCCGCCGGGGTCAGCCGCAAGTCCCGAAAATCGACGTGGGCCGGCAGCTGAAGGACGCGCAGCCGGCCCGACAGGTTGACCGGACCCCAGCGGCCCAGCTCGGCCACCAGCGGGTGCCGCGGGTCGAGCGTGCCCAGCGCCTTCTGGGCCAGCTCCTCCCGGTCCCACGGGTACGCCTCTTCGACCTCCATGACCCCCAGCAGCTCGTTCTTGCTGTCGCGCAGGGCGACCTCCCCGCCAACCACGAACCCGGCGTCGGTCGCCACGGGCAGCGTGATAGGGATCGGGAAGACCGCGCCCGAGGCCAACCGCATCTCGTCGAGCACCCGCCGCAGATCCCGACTGCCCATGAAGCGGTCGAGCGGTGAGAACGCGCCGCAGGCGAGCAGCTCGAGGTCGCAGGTGGCGCGCTCGGACAGCTGGATGGACGGCAGTCGACCCGCGTGGTCCTTCAGCTCCGCGGCAGCCGCAGCCGGAACGACGAGGTCGACAAGCCGCCCCCCATACGGCGGGTTGAGGTTGAGATCGCTCACTATCGCCTGGCGCCCACTATCTTTCACCTGTAACCCGTAACCCGTAACCCGGCCTACTCGTTGCTCGCTCAACGAGCGACCACCGCGTCCCGTGTCGCCCACGGCCGTACCCGCACCGGGCTCAGGCGGGCCAGCCAGCCGCCCGCGAAGGTCATAGCCAGCGGCACGGCCGGCACGGTGAAGCGCTCGTCCACCGCGATGACCACGTGCAGCGCCGTCAGGAAAAATACCAGCGCCAGGAAGGCGAGGGCGAACACCCGCGTCTCCTGGCGGCGCAGCGCGCGCCCCGCTTGCCACAGCGCCAGCAGCAGCAGCACGAGCTGCACCGCCCACAACCCGTAGCGCACCGCCGCCGACAGGGTGGCAGCATCGGCCTGGCGCACTGGCGTGCGGCCGATCCAGATCAGGACCGGGGCGACCACGAGATGGTTGACGAGATACTGGGGCAGGGTGAGTTCGACGTTGCCGGCCGCCAGAGCCAGCGTCTCGCCGAGAGGGCGGTCGTAAGGACCGCGCGCCTGCTCCATGTACCGCGCCGACAGGTCAGGGCGTGGCCCGACCCGCCCGGCCTGCTGGACCGCCTGGTCGCGGGGCACCGGAGACGTCTCGATGGCCTGGAGCTCCGCCCAGGTCGCGCTGTCGAAGACGCGGTACCAGGTCCCTTTGATGACCAGGTCCGAGACGGGGCTCACGTTGTACAGCGCTGGCTGCCCCGTGGCGGCGCTGTAGCGCAGCGTCCAGGGCAGGATGGCCGCCACGATTATTGCCACGAACATGATCGCGCGTCCAAAGGCCCGCGGCCAGCCCGCGCTCGCCCGCCCGGTGAGCAGCACCACCAGGCCGAACACGCCAGCGAGAGCCAGGTACTCGGAGCGCACGTAGCCGGCGCCGGCCACCAGGACCCCGGCCAGAATGAGCGAGCGCGTCCGCGCGTCCCGCCCCCGGCCCCAGAGGCCGATGA